>Ga0079223_10000252_pt1 | contig 24724 bp, 27 predicted proteins | sample Stecom2011_FD_75072 | JGI IMG/M metagenome (GOLD analysis project Ga0079223, IMG submission 75072) | Agricultural soil microbial communities from Utah to study Nitrogen management - Steer compost 2011 | ecosystem: Environmental > Terrestrial > Soil > Agricultural land | place: USA: Utah...
CATATTGGAAGTCACAAGTATGAGACATGGAAATTTCTCTTCTGGTCTTTCTCTTCTTATTTTTTTAAACAGATCAAAACCTGAGCCCCCGCTAATAAGGTATTCAGAGAGGATGATTCCAATATTTTTTGATTCAAATAATTCAATGGCTTCATCCAGGTGACTGGCCGTATGAATCATCTGACGTTTAGCCCCGAGATCAAAGAAAATCTTCATTAATCTATTACGAGAAGAGGCATTCTTATCAATAATAAGAATTTCATTCTCCTCAATGAATTTTCTAAAAATCTCCTTTCTTTCCTGAGGCTTCATTAAAGGCCCTTCACCTTCTTCAAAAAGTGGGCAATGTTTTGCTCTCTTTTTTGAAAAACTTTCAACATGATTTCAAACTCTTTTAGATGGCTCTCAATTCTTAGAGTTAATTGATACTCTCCATCTTCTTCTTCGATGCTAATAATTTCAGTTTTTAAACGTAGTCCTTTCTTCTCATCAAGATAACTCGATCTGAATTCAAGAGTAAGACTATTGTCTTCAGGAAGGACTTTACTTGTAAGATAAATCTCTCGGTCAAAATAATCAACGAACTCACACTCTATATACTTGTCCCCTTCATAAAGTCTGAATGAAACGACAGGTGCTTCAGTCATCACTTCAAGGGGTGAGCGGTTTTTAATTTCTTGAACTTCCTGAACTGGATAAAGTCGATGCTTTGTATTCTTCTTCAAGACAACCTTATCTGAATCAGAAAACAGATCTTCATAGGTCTGATGACTTGCTACCTTGCCATCGCGATCATTGATCTCACTTACCAAAGTTGAAAGATGAGTTTCTTCTGAAGCTAGGAAATTCTCTCCTGTAAAAAAGTGATCCACCGATAATCTCTGGGCCGCTTCAAGAAGCTTTCCACCCTGCTGAAAATCAACCAGCACAATTGTATGGGGTGTGTTCTTCAGAGCAGTTCTCTTCTTCTGATAGAAGCTGATGATCTGCAACAGATCTTCCTTAGAACTTAGACCACAAAGAATAAGGGCGTGATCAGAACCTGTCAGATCATCAAGAAGGTTCTGTGCCGTTTCATAGGTATTAATTTTTTGATCTTCCCAGTTGTTTAGACTATCGGGGAAGCGAAATTTATATATTGTGAGGTTTGCCATCCTAAGACTCTTAATGTATTGATTTCTAATCCTCATTTTAAGCCATGGCCACCGTTAACTCTATGAGGAAAAATCGCCCATTAAACTGTTCCTTCCCAACCAAATCAATTCTAGTAGAATAGGATTAAAAGAAAGAATTTATATGGAAGAAAACGAAAATCTTGAACCAGAAAATCAGGAAATCCTAGAAGAACTGTCCGAGCAAGGGAAGACGGCTGAACTCGTTGAGATGTTTGAAGAGCTTCCGACGATGGACGTTGCGGATTTCATGGAAGAGCGGCCGATTGAAGAAGTCATGCGCTACCTCGATGAACTTGATACCGAGGACCAGGGGCGTATCTTTTCAGACTTTTCTCTCGATCTTCAATTGAAGCTCTTTAAGAAGCTTCCGAAGAAGAAGTTCGCCAAGATTTTTGGACAAATGTACTCGGATATCCGGGCGGATTTATATCAAGAACTAGATCAAGAAGAACAGATTGAACTTCTGCCTTATCTGGATAAAAGAACTCGTGAAGACGTAATCATCCTTTCCGCCTACCCTCCTGAGACGGCGGGTGGAATTATGACCACTGACTTCGCCACCATCTTTGCTGATATGACAGCAACAGAGGCACTGGGGAAGATCCGTACAGACGCTCCTTCCAAGGATATGATTTATTATATCTACGTGGTTGATCACTCCATGGTGCTCAAAGGTTTTGTGACACTCAAGGACTTGGTCCTGGCCGAACCTAAAACCAAAGTGAATGACCTTCTGAATGAGCACTTCGTCTCTGCAGAAGTTAATGAAGACCGAGAGTCCGTGGCCCAAAAGATTGACCGCTATGACCTTGCTGCCATTCCTGTTCTTAACTCTCTTGATCAGCTAGTTGGTATCGTTTCCAACGTTGAAGCTATCGACATTATTCAAAAAGAAGCCACTGAGGATATTGAAAGAATCATGGGGATCATTCCCTCTGAAGATGGAGAGGAATATCTGACTACTCCTACCATTCAACACTTCAAGCGTCGGGTGGTCTGGCTTGTGTCACTTGCTGCTGTGGGAATTCTTTCTGGAATGATTATCAACGAGTACCAAGGTGTCCTTGAAAGCTTCATCATTCTTGCCATGTATATGCCAATGATGGCCGCGACTGGCGGGAACACCGGCTCGCAAGCTGCAACCGTTGTTATCCGTGCCCTCTCCCTGGGCGAGATGACCATCAAAGACTGGCCGAAAATTATTTTCAAAGAGGCCAAGATTTCATTCATGCTGGCCTTTTGTGTGGCGGCACTAACTTTTGTCAAGATTGCCTTCCTCTCTTTTCATGCAAGTTTTCCTGAAGCTTTTACTATTGAGTATGTGGCCTTTATTATCTCTATTGCCATTGCCATTCAGGTTATGACTTCCGCAGTGATAGGAGCTTCTCTTCCTCTTATCGTAAGGAAGTTTGGAGGAGACCCGGCAGTCGTGGCAAGTCCCGCTATTACAACAATTGTTGATATCACCGGACTGCTGATTTACTTTACGATAGCATCTGCTACTCTAGGAATTTGAAATTTTATTTGTGAGGATTTATGAATATTGTCATCCTTTGCGGAGGTTCAGGCACTAGACTCTGGCCCATATCACGAACACTTTTTCCTAAGCAGTTTGTTAAGCTTTTTAATAATTCATCCCTCTTTCAACATACAATTCAACGAAATAGTTTTTTTGATAACGCTTCTTTCTCCATCATCATCAATCAAGAACAATATTTTTTAGGACTTGATCAATGGGAAGAAGTTAAAGTCAAAAAAGATGCCCACTTTATTCTAGAACCTACTGGAAGAAATACAGCTCCCGCTATTGCTCTTGCTGCTCTCTCAAGAGATCCGGAAGAAATTCTTCTCGTAGTTCCATCTGACCATACTATTGCTAATCAAAGAGCTTATGAGGAAGTTGTCAGTAAGGCCGTTGAACTCGCTAAAGATAATAAGCTGGTCACCTTCGGAATTAAACCATCCTACCCTGAAACAGGTTACGGCTATATTGAGGCCAATGGATTTGACGTGACTTCCTTTAAAGAAAAGCCTGATGAGAAGACGGCTCAAGAATACGTTAAAGCAGGGAATTACTTCTGGAACTCAGGTATGTTCTGCTTTAAAGCTAAGACCTATCTTGAGGAGTTAAAGAAGCACTCCCCTGATATCTATGAAGCAAGTCTTGCTTGTTTTAATAATGCCAGAAGAGATGGTGTTACACGTCTTAACATGGAAGACATGAAGGCTATCCGTTCTGAGAGTATTGACTACGCTGTCATGGAAAAATCCCAAAACGTTAAAGTCGTTCCTAGTGACATTGGCTGGAGCGATCTAGGTTCTTTTGATTCTCTCTATGAAGCTCTTCCTAAGGATAGTAATGGAAATACCAAGGCGAGTTCCACTATTCACCTTGGCTCTAAAAATAACCTTGTTATTTCTCATAAAAGACTTATTTCCACCATCGACATCGAAGACTTGATGATTGTGGATACTCAAGATGCTCTGGTCATCACTAAGAAAGGTTCCACTCAAAAAGTAAAAGACCTGGTAGCAGAAGTAAAAAAACATAATCATGAAATGACTAATGTTCACACCACGGCCCACAGACCTTGGGGAACCTACACTGTTCTTGATGATACTCCTGGATACAAAGTGAAACAGATCACCGTATATCCGGGTGCTAAACTTTCACTTCAATACCATCATCACCGCTCAGAGCACTGGATTGTGGTGAAAGGTATTGCGACTGTTACAGTGGGAGATAAGACTTTTGATCTTAATACCAATGAATCAACTTATATCCCCAAAGAGGCCAAGCATCGCCTGGAAAACCGCCAGGACAGCGAACTGGTTATTATTGAAGCACAAGTCGGAAACTACTTAGGTGAAGATGATATCGTGCGCCTACAGGATGACTATAAACGTAACTGATTAAATTCATTAATTCTTACCGTCTAGGTGTCGTGATTTTGGCATCTAGACGACTCCCCTCTTCTTGCTTTAGAGTCAAAGTATAACTAAGTTTTGAAAAAATCCTTGAGGAAATTATGATTAGATCAGTCTTGATCCTTCTTGCTTTTTGTTATGTATTAACGACTCTTACTCGTCTTTAATATGAAAACGACAGCACAAAGCTTTATCAATTTCTATCAAACTATTTTTTCGATCAACTCCTCTACTCCCAAAGTTCAGCACTCTAAAACTGCTCTGATTCTTGCTCCTCATCCTGATGATGAGTGCCTGATGGGTCCGTTTGCTCTTAGACTTAAAATCGAAAATAACAGCAAAGTCATCGCCTGTGCTTTCAGCTTAGGCTCCAATACCGCTCGTCAAAAAGAAAGGGCCCAGGAGTTTTTAGACGCGTGCTCTACTTTGGATTTTCATCCCGAAATTTTAGATGAGGATGAAAAGAAAAAAGAGAAATTAATACAACTTATCCAAAGTGAACAAATTGATCTCATCATTGCCCCTCATCTTAAAGACCATCACCCTACTCACATCAAAGCAGGGGAACTTGCTCGTGATGTTATAAAGAGTATCAAGTTCAATGGTCTCTATCTTGAAAGTGAATTTTGGGGAGAACTGGAAAATCCCAATCTTTTAATTGAAGTAACCAAAGAAACATTTATAAAACAATTTGAAGCACTCACTAAACACACTGGTGAAATTCAAAGAAATCCTTATCACCTAAGACTCGCGGCCAACTTAGTTAACAATGTGAGAAGAGGAGCCGAAAAAGTTTCCTCTCTAGGATCTTCCGCTCCACAATTTGCTTTTGGAAGTCTTTATCAGGGCTATCAAGTGAAAGATGGAGAACTCTATTCTCTACCAGCGCAAATCCTGGATTATGCTAAAGACCTTTCTTCAATTTTTTGAGCGGCTTTTTTGTCCAAGATGATTTTTACATGATCATGCTTTTGCAGAATACTTGCAGGACAGGATTCACTTACCTCTCCTTGTAGAAAGCGTTTAGTGATATCTGCCTTACTCTCTCCTAGCACAATCATCACAATGGATTTGGCATCAAGAATGTTTTTAATCCCCATGGTGATGGCCATAGTGGGGAAAGCCCCTTTAAAATCTTTTTGATTAGCGGTGATCGTAGATTCTGTAAGCCGAATCACGTGTGTCGTTATATCAAATGAGGTTCCTGGTTCATTGAAAGCGATATGCCCATTAAGGCCAATACCAAGAAGTTGTAAATCAATTCCACCCAACTCCTCAATCAATTGATCATAATAGCGAGTAGCCTCATCAGGGGGAAGATCTACCCGATGAAAATGAAATTGCCTCTCTTCGATGCCCAGGCCATCAAGTGCCCTTAGAAGATATGATTTAAAGCTTGCAGGATGATTTATATCAATATCCCAATACTCATCAAGCATCACGAATCGCACTTGTGATAAGTCCGTTTGATTGTTCTTCACCAGAACCTTAAAGGCTTCATACACACCATTCATGGTCTTTCCTGTAGCAAGTCCAATAGTTGAAGAAGGTTTCTTAACGATCTGCTGATGAAGAAGCTCGGCAGCCTTAAGAGATGCTAAATTTTCGTCTTCAAAAATATTTACATTCATATCTTTAGCTTTCCCTGTAAAAAATTCGGATTCCGAATACGGCACTTGGTTTAATTCTAATTCCGAATTAAATTTTTCGCCATGACAAAAAGAATACTTATCATAGAAGATGACAAATATCTTCGCTTACATTTCTTAGATATTCTTTCTCAGTATGGACTTTTAGAAGAAGCCTCTTCTTTTAAAGAGGCCAAGACTCTTATCACCCAAAACCATTATGATATCGTTATTACGGATATCGAACTAGGTGATGGAATTTCTTTAGAATTGCTCCCTCTTATTCGTCTGAAAGGGGCCCAATGCATTGTCATAAGCTCTCATCAGGATGAAGAATTTGTAGAGAAGGCATACAACCTCGGAGCGCAACACTTTCTTTCAAAGCAGCAAATTCGTGTGGATCTTCCCCGCTATATCGAACTTTTAAGTAATGATAAGAAAAAAGAAATTGATCGTTTCTTTGAAGATGAGTTTGTAACGAATGATCCCATACTCAAAGAAGAAATCACCAGACTCACACAAATTAATCTTCTTAATCGACATATATTAATCACTGGCCCTTCCGGTGTAGGTAAATCCCATCTAGGAAAACTTATTCATAAAATTTCTGGCCCTAGTGGTGAACTTATTCATTTGAATTGTGCTGAAGTTCCAGAAAATCTTCTGGAATCAGAACTCTTTGGTCATGTGAAAGGAGCCTTTACAGGAGCAGATAAAGAGAGAGTCGGAAAACTCACTCTTGCCCATAAGGGCACTCTCTTCCTGGATGAAGTGGGAACCATGCCCTTATCCATGCAACAAAAGCTTCTTAAGGCCATTGATGAAAAAACCTTTTATCCTGTAGGAAGTAATAAACCACAAAAGATTGACTTCACTCTAATCACTGCCACTTGTGAAGACCTGCAAGAAAAGATTATTTCCAAGAACTTTCGAGAAGACTTCTACTATCGAATCAGTGGTATTTCTCTAGAGATCAGTCCCTTAAAAATGAGACCCAATGATATTGAATTACTGGTGGCAAAGTTCATACGAGAAAGCAGCAGAAAATTTATTATTAAGCAAGAAGCTCTCGAAGTGATTAAAAAACTATCCTGGCCCGGTAATATCAGAGAGCTCTTTAAATTCCTGGAACGAATTCAAGATTCCGGAATCGGAATAATTTCCGAAGAGAAAATAAGAGATTTTATTGATTCTCCACTTCCATTAACTGCAAACATTGATCTAGATGAGGTTTTTGAAAAAGGTCTTAAAGATTATATCTCACAAATAGAAAGACTGGCCGTTAAAGAGTCCATGAAACGTCATAACGGTAAAGTCACTAACTGTATAAAAGAATTGAAACTTTCAGCTTCTGCCTTTTATCGAATTCTCAAAGAAGTTCAAACCCTAAGTTAATTGGCATGCTCTTTGCCTAATGTGATTTCGAACAAGGAGTTTGAAATGAACACATTAGAAAAAGAAGTTATTCGCCGTTATCGTCAAGTCTTTCCTAAAGACACTCTCAAAGCTATTTCGGAGAAAACAGGAATTCAAATTACTCGTGTCTTTCGGATCATGAATGGAAAGCCAATGAAAGTTCGTGAACTAGAAATCTTTGAACGTATTCTAAAAACCGAATGTAAAGAAACAAAGAAGCTCACTGAAATTGAAAGACTCACTAAGCTTGCTGTTTCTTATCTTTCAGTCAAAGACCTCGATCAGATCGTTCAATACTTAGAAAGAAAAATAAAGAACGCTGAACTTAAACAACCATCTATTTTTATGAATCACACTGAAAACCTTATTGCTTAAGAGGACTGTATGAAAATCACATCAATTGAACGTTTTATTTTAGAAACTTTAGAGAATAAACAAATGACTTTTGAAGAAATCAAAGAGGAAAGTGGACTTAAAGAAAATGTCTGCTTTAACACTCTCCAGGCACTAGTGATTAAAAATATCGTGGTCACTAATGGTGCTCTTTACATGATTAATAAAAGCATGGGAAAGGATCAGATTAATCAGATTAATCATCCCCTTCATAAGGCCCAGGAAAGCAGTGAATTATTTGATCACTTTCTTATGACCTCCAAAGAAGCCTTTCTTTTAACCAAGGTAGCCCTCGATGAAAAAGATAAGAAAATTTTTAAGGCTATGCTCTCTAACCTTGAATCCTTTATCAACGACTGCCATCACAAGAACAAAAAGCTCACAAGTTATAAAGACAGAACGTTTGTCTTCTGGGGCATGACTCAAAACAATCACCTTATTCAAGAAGTGGCAGGTTAATTATGAAGATTATTTTATTTCTCGTTATTTTGGTCAGCTGTGGAAAGAGCACTAATCACTCCAAAAGAGATTTTCATCAATCTTTAATGACGGAAGAAAAGCTTGTTTCCCCTCTTCAGAAGGAAGAGACAAATCATGATCTCCCCTCATCTCTTGTTTTTAAAACATATGATCATGTTATTCATTTTAAAAGTTCAAAAAATATCTCAGACGATTTTTTTGAAGTGACTCACGAAATTAACCGTTACTACTCTTTTGAACTTAGTCACATTCATCCTGATTCTATCTACCAATTACAAACAAATCTTCCGGCAGGATTTCAGCTCTATCTCAATGATCAAGGACAATCCTCTCTTATTAACTCTCAAAACTTTAAGTTAAATATTGATGTTTTAGAAAGGCTTAATGCCAAGAAAGCTTTTATCACACTTAAAAGGGAAACTAGTGATAAACCTTTTATTACTATCAAAAACTATCACACAAACAAAACTATTATCTGGGAAGAAAGTATAGAAGATTACCTTGAAGATCAAAAAATTTATGGTGAGATTTTTTCTCTTCAGGGCCTTATCGAAGAGAAAGGTAATAACACAATTCGCTGGTGGATAAAAAAAGATACTTCCCACCATTACAAAGTTGTTAAAGCTAGTCTTAATGAATTAAAGGATCATTTCTTTCAAACTTATCAGTACCAAAAACATGCTTTAAGACGTATTAATGGCAAAGGCAGTAAGATTCACATCAACAATGCCATGTTTATCAAAGTAAGTGGAACTCAAACTCTACAAAAACAAGTAGCAAAACATTTCTCGCGAACTTATCAGCTTCAGATGGCCGATATTCATGTTACGTGTAAGTTCACTGAATCAAAGTCTCAACTCAAGCCCACAACAAGTTTGAGTCATCTTCAAATCAAACAAATCTTAAATATAACTTCCCCCCTCTCTAGTAGCTGGAGTTATAACTCCGACTCTCTTAATCTTGAGTTAAAGGATTTAAATTCGGGTTATTTCAACGTAGGACTCATCGCTGATAAATGCCCTAGTAAGATCGCGCCAAAATCAAATTACACTCGAGTTAATGGTGAAAAAGAGTTGGACATAGTGATTGAAAGCTATTTCCGGAAAGAGTAAAATACAGTTATGAACCTAAACGTCATATCTGTGAATATACGCTTTAATAATCCTGAAGATGGGGTCAATGCCTGGCCCCATCGTAAATCATATCTCGCTGAAATCCTTCATCGCCACTCTCCTCTGATTATTGCCACTCAGGAAGGAAGAATCGATCAACTTAGAGAAATGGAAAGTGAGTTAAATGATTTTGAATTAGTGGCTCCACATCGTTCATGGATTAATGAGCGAATGTATCCCAGTTTTTTTCTTAAAAAAAATACCTTTAAAGTGATTCACTCATTTGATAAGTGGCTCTCTGAAACACCCGATCTTCCAGGAAGTAAATCTTTTGATAGTACCTTCCCTAGACTCATGACGGGCCTTATTCTTAGTTCAATCAATTCCAATGAAGAGTTCTTTGTAGTTAACACTCATTTCGATCACATCAAGCCTAGCACTCGCCTTGGGCAAGCAAAAGTTCTTTGTAGTGAGGTGAGTAAACTTATCCAACCTCATCATCACCTCATTCTGCTAGGTGACTATAATGACTCTCCTGAGAGTGAAACCAGAAAGCAGATTGAAACTTGCTTTCCGCAGCTCACTGATTGTTGGGCACAGTTTAACTCAGTGGAAGAAACTTCACACCACGGCTTTAACTCAAAAATTAATGCTGGCTCACGAATTGATTGGATCTTAGTTGATAAGAGAATTAAGACTCTTGAGAGTTACATGGATAAATCACACCAGGGCGAACTCTACCCTAGTGATCATTATCCAATCATTGCTAAGCTTAAAGTTTGACGGCAACCTCATCTCCAAGATGAAGATAAGTTTCAATGCCTTTATTGGTATTTTCAATAATATCAAGAGATGGTCTCCACACCCCTTTTTGACCGAGAACGATGACGGTTGAACCACCAAAGAGGAAGTAACCTTTTTCTTCGCCACGCTTGAATTCATCACTCCACTGATGGGATTGAACAATCTTACCAACACAAGTGGCTCCTACTTCGATGAAAGCAAGTTTTCCAAAGTTCTTAGTTTCAAGAATAGAACAATAGCGCTCGTTCTTAATAAAGATTTCACCCTTCATTTTTAAAGCAATAGGATTAACAGAATCATAAACTCCACGAATGGGAAAATGTTCAATCACACGTCCCGCATCAGGGTAATGATAACGGTGATAATCCACAGGGCAAAGTCGAGCGATCATCAATGGACCGCCTTCAAAATCTTTATACGCTTCTTCATTATTGATCAGGTCTTTAGCGCGTAAATGATAACCCTTAACCGGATAAGTCGAGGAATCATTCATCGCCTCAAAACCCACATAACGGGCCTCAGCAAAAGCTCCCATACGGTTAGGCTCTTCAACCCAAGGTCTTCTTCCACTTTTAAATTGTCTGATAAAAAACTCATTAAAAGTACGATAGGAATCTCGAATATCTAGAGCGGGGCGCGTGCCTGGCTCAAACTCATCAATATCAATATTAAACTTTTCAATAAACGGACGGACTTTCCTGTGAGAGGAAGGCAAGTCTTGAAAATAGCCATAGGCCTGAGAGAATAATCTTGAAGTGACAATGGGGCCAATCAACTTTCCTGGCCCTTTACCATAGAGAAAGCGGATGAATTCATCACCATAAACTTTTTCTATTTCGACCCGGTTTGTTACTCTATTAAAGTATTTAATATCAGCGGGGCTTCCATCTAAATCTATCATCTGATGCCTCTTGGGAGATTTAAGCAAGCATAGTATAATTGTTTAGCAAACTTCGTCAAAAAAGGAGTTACCCGATATGAAGTTCATACTCTTCATCCTACTCGGCCTTTTTTCAGTGCAGGAGGGGCAAGCTCAGCTACTTTCAATAGAAGAAAAAACTATTGAAATCTATAGGACTGCTCTCCCTAGTACCGTTAACGTTTCAAATATTAAACTAGCACGTAATCTTTTCCACGGGGATGTTGAAATTCCTCAAGGAGCTGGATCGGGTTTTGTTTGGGATAAGAAAGGCCACATCGTCACTAACTATCACGTCGTACGTGGTGGTAATACCTTTGTTGTTACTTTCCATAATGATACTAAACAGTACAAAGCCGAAATCGTAGGAACCGCTCCTCATAAGGATATTGCTGTTCTTAAACTTTCAGAACTTCCTGCTGCTTTAACTCCGATAAAACTTGGTACATCTAAGAATCTCGTTGTTGGCCAATCTTCATTTGCTATCGGTTCTCCTTTTGGTCTGGATTACACCTTAACCACCGGAGTGGTCTCGGCCTTAGGTCGAGCGATTGATGGGATTGGTGGAGTGAAGATTCATGACATGATTCAAACAGATGCGGCCATTAATATGGGTAACTCTGGAGGACCACTTCTGAACTCTTCTGCAGAGTTAATCGGTATGAATACGGTTATCTTTTCTACGAGTGGCTCCAGTGCGGGACTGGGCTTTGCCGTACCTGCAGATACCATTAAAGAAGTGGTTCCTCAGCTCATTGAACACGGTAAGGTCATTCGTCCGGGTCTTGGTATTGGAATTGTTCCTGAAACCATGAAAGAGCGTTTATTAAGCGATAGCCGAGGCATCATCATCAGTCATGTGGATGAGAAAGGTGGAGCAGCGAAAGCGGGACTTCGCGGTCTGACTCATGATCGTTTTGGTCGCATGTATCTGGGAGATATTATTCTTAAAGTTGATGGAAAGAATGTGAATAACCTGGATGATATCTATCAAATTCTTGAGAAGAAACAAGTCGGCGATACTGTTGAAGTTGAGTACCGCCGTGAAGGTAAGATTCAGAAAACGAAAGTTAAGTTACAGGCCCTGTAAGTTTTGAACGGCCAGTTTCAAGGTCTCGTCTTTTTTAGCAAAACAAAAACGCAAGTATCCTTCCCCTTCAGTGGACTTTAAATAGAACGCTGAAGGAGGAACGGCTGCGACTTTATGATCGCGAATAAGCTTCATCGCATAGTCCACGTCATTTAAATCAGTTTTGTCTTTAATAGGAACCATCATGAAGAATGAACCACGAGGCTTAGGGAATTCAAACCCTAGATCAGTGAGTTCCTTATAAAAGTAATCTCTCTTCTTCTGATAAGTTTCCTGAAACTCCGGAATATATGTTTCAAGATTTTTAAGGCCTACAGCAATAGCTTCCTGAAGAGGTGTGGCCACTGCAAAGGTAATGTACTGGTGAACTAAACGACAGGCACGAGAGACCTCTGGGGAGGCACAGATCCAGCCTATTTTCCAACCCGTTACTCCAAAAGTTTTAGCAGCACTAGAAATTGTAATCACACGCTCTCGTATATCTTCCAGAGTGGCCATGGGAATGTGTTTTGCCCCATCAAAAAGAAGGAACTCATAAACCTCATCACTCATGACATAAAGATCATGCTCAATAGCGAGTTTAGCGACTGATTCAAGTTCTTCCTTCTCCCAAACTTTTCCTGATGGATTGTGAGGGTTGTTCACAATAATCATTTTTGTTTTAGGAGTAATGGCGGCTTTTAGCTCATCAAGATTAAGTTCAAAGTTTGGCCCATGAAGAGTAACTGGAACCACCACTCCCCCGGCCATTTTAGCAGCGGCAACATAGGAGTCGTAAAAAGGTTCTAAAACAATCACCTCTTCTCCCGGATTCACCAGGGCCATCAGAGCACAGTAAATAGCCTCTGTACCCCCTACTGTGACAGAAATTTCTTTCTCAGTATCGTACTTCAAACCGTAGAAACGATCATAGTATGAGGAGATCTCTGCACGCAGATTAGAAGTTCCATGAAAGGGAGCATACTGGTTATGCTCTTCATGGATTTTTTGTTCAGCAATTTTTTTTAAAAACTCCGGAGCATCAAAATCTGGAAAACCCTGACCGAGATTAACCGCATCGTAATCTCTTGCCAGTGCAGAAATAACTCCAAAGATTGAATCTTTAAATTCATTAAGACGACTGGCAATTTCTTTCATAATTTACTCTTTTGGATCCATTGCATCTCTTACTCCCTCACCGATGAGTGAAAGCATTGTAAGAGTTAAAAATAAAACCATTGATGGGTAAACCGCTAGCCACCACCCTTCAGTAAAATGCTTCTGGGCCTGATTAAGTAACTCACCCCAACTTGGAGTTGGAGGTGTTAGCCCAAAACCTAGATAGTCTAAGCTTGCCAGGGCCACAATATTAGAAGCGATATAGAAAGGTGAGAATGTAATAATAGGCGAAAGAGAGTTTGGTAAAAGGTGTTTAAAGAAAATCGAAACATGTCCTGCTCCAAGAGCACGGGCCGCTTCTACGAACTCTTTCTTTCTATTTTTAAGAAACTCTCCACGCACGTAATAACTGATATTAATCCAACCAAAAATGGAGGAGATAAAAATCAGAAGCGTGAGGGATGGTTTAAACATCGAAATGATGATGATTAATAAAAAGAACTGAGGAACTGTTGAAAGCACTTCAACAACCCGTTGTCCCCAGAAGTCTGTTCGACCACCCATGTAGCCCATAATTCCACCCAGGATGGTCCCCACGGTGAATGTGATCAGCCACACCAGGAAGGCATAGGTCATAGAGTATCTGAGACCGTAAAGAAGACGAGCAAATATATCACGTCCCCTATCATCTGTTCCCATCCAGTTAGAAGTAGTCGGCTCACTTGGATAGTAATCGACTTCAGAGTTGGACTCGTAAGGATTCCACTTAACGATCGGCCAGATGGCCCAATCATTTTCACCCATCTCAAGAGCTTTATAGTTCATCACGAGAGAACTCGTTAAACCAAATACTTTAGGATGGTATTTCTTGAAGACAGGAAAATAAATCTGTCCTTCATAACTCATAATAATAGGCTTGTTGTTGGCCCAAAACTCAGCAGTAAAACTAAAAAAGCATGAAAGCCCAATAAGCCAGCAAGAGATGACAGCAAGTTTTCTAGACTTGAAGCGTCTCCACTTTTTTATAGTTTCTTCATTTTTTAAATACTTTTCTATCATTGGAAATCAATCCTTGGATCAACGAGAATGTAAGCAAAGTCAGAGAGAACGTTACCAATGAGGAATAGTAAGCTCTGAATAAAAACTAACCCCATGATCACGTTATAATCACGAGAAAGAATACTCTTATAACTAAGTAAACCGATTCCATCTAACTGGAAGATTGTTTCCAGAAGAAGTGAGCCAGCAAAGAACACCATCAAGAATCCTCCAATCCCGGTAACAATCGGAATAAGAGCATTACGAAGAGCGTGCTTCATATAAACCGTCTTCTCGTCCACTCCTTTGGCGCGAGCAGTACGAATATAGTCTTTTTTAATTTCTTCAATCAGAGAGTTTTTCATCAGAACAGTTAAAGAAGTGAAAGATCCGATGGTGTAACAAATAAGTGGAAGAATGAAGTGATGAATTCGATCTGCCACTTTTTCAAAGAAAGAAAGCTCATCATACATTTCCGAGTAGATTCCACCTACCGGGAACCATTCAAAGAAAGATCCTCCGGAGAAGAATACAATCAAGAGAATGGCGAGCATAAAGGAAGGAACTGAATAAAGGATGAAGAGAATGATACTGGATACCACATCAAAGGGAGAACCATTCTTCACGGCCTTTATAATCCCCAGCGGAATAGATATCAGATAACTTAAAATAAGTGATACCACACCGAACTGTAAGGAGACCGGAAACTTTGAGGTAATAACATCAATAACCGGCTCTTCATAAGTAAAACTCTCTCCTAGATTGAGAGTCGCAATATTTTTAAGCCACAAGAAATAGCGCTCATGAATAGGTTTATCAAAACCGTATTGTTTGTTGAGAGCTTCCAGGATTTCGTTGGAAATACCGTGAGTCCCACCGCGCGAACCTGAGTCACCTGAAGGACCAGCTCCTCCACCAAAACGCATCTGTTGAAGTTTTTGTTCAACAGGGCTTCCTGGGGCAAGGTTAATAATTCCAAACACTACTATGGTTACCCCTAGTAGTGTTGGAATAAGAATAGCTAATCTTCTTAGAAAATACTTCAACATAGTTTACTTCTCGATCGTCCAGAACTGTTGGCCAATAGCATATTGGAAAGTATCTTTTGGCTTTTGCATTCTTTTTGAATGTCCATAAAGAGTGTACTTCGGATTGAAGAAGAAGATATACGGCGCATCTTCAGCAATCAGTTTATGCACTTCTCTTAGCATTTTAATTCTTTCTTCTCTGTTGTAGTTCTTACGGGCCTCATCGATAAGCTTATCAACCTTAGGGTTCTTATAGTTCACAAAGTTTGAACCAGTGTTGTTAGCAGAGCTTGAATGCCAAACTTGTTTTGGATCCCAATCAACTCCACCACCAGACCAGGCAAGGCGAACAGCTTCGAAGTTTCTTTCATCAAGAAGTTTAATGAATGAGTTCCATTCAATATTTTTCATGTTCACATCAACACCCACTTTACGGGCATCTTCTTTGAACACGGTAAGGTATTTCATCATTTCAGGAGATGGCTCCATGATGGTGAATGAAAGAGAAACTTTTTTACCATCAATCACTTTATCAAGAATTCCATCTGAATCTGAGTCACTCCATCCCGACTTTCTTAAAAGCTCAAGTGCCCCTTGAGGGTTAAACTCAATTGGTTTTACATCTGGGTTAGCGTAGTCAGACTGAACATAAATCGGTCCAGTAGCCGGAGCAGAAAGAGAATACTCAAACTTCTCATTCATCATCTCACGGTTGAAAAGCATAGAAAGGGCCATACGCACATTTCTATCCTTAAATTTTGGATTCTCCATATTAAAGCCAATGAAGCTGTAGCCTTTTGGAGTTTTGTTTTCAGTTTTAACTTTTACAATTCTCTTTTCCCAAATTGGACCATTGGTTTTCTTAGCAAATCCTTCTGGACGAAGAGCAAGGAAATCAAGATCGCCTTTTTTAAGAAGCTCTAGGGCCACGTTATCTTCACTTACAAAACGAAGAACTAGCTTAGGAATAAGGTTTTCTTTCTCGTAAACAGTATTCCCCCACCATGCTTCATTCTTATCCAGTGTTAGACGCTGACCTTTAGCATAAGCTGATAGTTTGTAAGGACCAGTTCCCACTAACTCACGACCGAACTTTTCTTTATTTTCAGGATTTGTGTAGAAGTGTTTTGGAAGAATTTTTAAAGTAGCTGCGATGTCGAAGTTTTGGAAGTAATCATCACCTACAGTGAAACGAACTTTGTTAGGAGCCAGAATAGTTACTTCTTTAATAGCTTCGTAATATGGACGATACTGAACGGCTTTCCATTCATCTGTCCAAATAACATCATAAGAATATTTAACGTCTTCAGCAGTGAAAGGAGTTCCATCGTGCCACTTAACTCCTTCACGAAGTGTGAAATCAAAATGCTTTTTATCTTTAGAGATTTCCCAAGAAACAGCTAGAGCTGGTTCCCACGCATAAGTGTCAGGATTATTACGTAGTAGACCCTCGAAGATATACTCATGAACTGCGGATGTATAAGCATCACTTCCAGAAAGTGGGCTTAAAGTAGTAGGCTCACCACCAAGATTGTAATAAGCCGTATTCGGACTTTTGTTTGGACGGTCAGAACAAGAAACAATTGCCAGCGACATCGCCAGTATTACACCAAGTTTGGTCATAAATATCTCCTTAAACTTTAATTTTCGATATAGAGGGCTGGGTCTAGGGACCATCTATCTACTTTCAAGTTATGGTCCTCTATTCTATACAGTTCTAGCTTTGTGTCTATTTCATTCAATAGCGCTTCGGATTGTTTAAAAATTGTAAAGGCATTTGCCTTATCTTCCTCTAGAGCTGCAAGTTCTTTCTGCCATTCTAATTCGAGTTTTTGTCGCAAAATTTCATAGCGCTTGTTAACTGCATCTACTTTTTCTACATGACGCTCAAGCTCTCTGCGATTTCTCTCTTTTCTAGCCTCGGTGGCCAATCTTTTTTTTTGTAGAATTTCTACCAATTCTTGCGCCAAACCGATAGAGTTTTTTAAGTCTTCACTCTCAAAACGTAGATAAGTTCCTGTAGTAAAGTGAACTCTCCTAATACATTCTTCATATCGAGGGATTTTTATCAGCAAATAATCGTTGGTTCTGCCCTCTACTGTGGCCAAACATTTTTGCGTGGGATATGACTCATTCCAAAAAACCAAACGATCAGACGCGTTAAGAAACTTGATATTTCCGTAATCGGTACGAATGCGTGCCAATTTGGCAGGTGCATTGAGTCGAGAAATTCTTCCAGAGAACTGACTACTCAAAGTATTCTGTAGAACCTGGCCCCAAATAAGGAAGGGAAACAAGCAAAATAATAGTATTGGCATCAGTTAAATTATGCCAGAAGCCATTCAAATTTAAAGAGGTTAATCTTTCCGGAGGATAATACCTGATCGAAATTCTTTAGAATGTGGCGGATCTTGAAATTTAAGTAGCGAGTAACCCTTCGTCACCAGCGACAGTAATTCTTTGGGTCTGGTGAATAAAGCTGGATTTATTTTGGCGTCAGGGTGTCTGAGATTCGGGATCTCATAAAGAAGAACTCCCCCTGGCCTTAACCAGCTTTTGAGTTTCTCCAGTTCCTTCATACTCAAATGTTCAAAGCAAACAATGACATCGTAACTAAGTTTTATTCCCTGCTGTTCATTTAAGGTCGTCCAAACCCAATTCACTCCTGAGCTTGTATCATTCATACGCTTTGATCTTTGAGACGGAGGTTGGATACTCGTTACTTTGTAGCCCTTCGTTGCCAGGAAAACAGCATTCCGTCCTTCCTTGGAATTGATATCCATCACATCTCCCGTCGAAGGAAGATAAGAAAAGTTTTCTACTAGAAACTGATCCGGGCCTTTCGAGTGAGAACGGGAGCTTAATTCTGAAAGAGGATTTTTCTTAATTCCGGTGAGCTGCTGATAGCGATTAGGGCTAATAGGTTCCCGGGCCAGAGCTTGGATGGAGATAAAAAGAAAAACTAAATATTTCATTCCTCAATCTCTACCGGCGCTTCATGTGGTTCAAGATCAACATCAACTTCTTCTTGTTCTTGGGCTGCTTTGATTAACTCTGATTCAAAACCAAGTTCTGCATCAAGAAAAAGATTAAGAGTATTTAATGCCTTCTCCATTCTGATAATTTTTCGATCGATGTAATCTTCAACAGTGTTAGGCATATCTTGAGTCTGATAGAGATACCAGCTCATATCTTCAACCAGAGAGTAGAACTGATCAAGGGAAGTAATCAGATCTGTTCCGCAGTGAGATAAATCTTGAATGGTCGTGGTTTCGTAACGATTATTAAAAATTTTGGGAAAATGATCTCTTGTTCGTCTTAAAGCAAAGATTTCCAGATACTCTGATTTTCTTTCTTTGATCCGTCTGAAAACATTATTAGCATCTATCTTTAAAAGAAGAAGCACGCGCTGGGTGGCTTCATCATTTTTACTTTTCACTTAAGCTCCTATTAAAGAAAGACCGGCCCTTTTACCACCTGGCCAGGCAATACTCTGAGTTTGTTTAAGCTCATAATACCGAATTAACTTATCAGTAAGTATTCTAGCATTAACCGGGAGTTTGATGAAAAAGTAATTTTTAGAGTGAAAAAAGATCTTGGAGTCATTACTTGCATTAAAACTTGAAAGATTAAAGAAAGTAATTCTCTTGGACTTCAACACGTACTTTAGAAGGTGCCTTGCATATTTATTATAATTTTTTAATTCCTGAGAATTTTTAACTGTGCTAATCACGATGATGTGTTGTTGCTCAGTACTTGCTGCTAAATTCTGAAGCTGATCAACTCTGACTGGCACCAGAATATAATCTTTTTGATTGAAGAGTTCACTGAAGTAGAAATACTCTTTAGGTAGTTCATTCTGGTAAGTGAGGTAGAAAATTATCGTTTGATCATTCATACCTCACTCATCGGAATTTATTGTGATCATTTGAATTTTGATTTTATCTTCCTGACAAAACTAATCAGGATTCCCAGAAGAAGAGAAAAGATTCCCTGCCCTGCAACCATAGGAGTAGTCGTCACGGTGGCGCAACTTAAACCTTGGCTTTCGGACTTTTGTTCATAGGCCAGCGGAGAAACATAACGAGTTAGCTGGCGTTCTGTCATAGTATCATAAGCCGCGATCATTCCCTTAACATCATCTTCTCCTACCCCTACTCCATATTCCTGCAGCTCAGGCCACATGATCGACGACTTCACATCCGAGTGATCAAGCCCCATAGTATGACCTAATTCATGTTTAATAGTGGTGTACAGGTAAGAAACAATGCTATTGAGCGGGTGATTACCGTTGATAATGATTTCGGCCCGAGCAAAGTAAGGACCTTCGGTGTAGCGAACGGCAACGGCAAGCACTGTTGTATCATCCATTCTCGTTTCTTTACTAAATTCATTAGACCAACGAATGATGTTACTTGTCTTTCCTTCTCCCACGATGTTCCAAATAGAAAGTCCGGTAGCACTTTCCCAATCCTGAACAGCTGAAAGGGTGAGTTGATCAAGTAAGTCTTTTCTTTCAGGGTTTTCTTTCTCGAGAACAGAAATATTTAGAGGGAGATCTTTCCAATAGAACCCATTTTGGAAATCTCTTGTAAATTGATAAGCATGAGCTGACTGAACAAAAATAAGGATCAACAAAAGAGTTTTCCACATAGTATTCATCCTGAAATTTTAATGGTGATCCAATTTTCTAAGCTGACAGAGAACTCCTTTTCTTAGACTGACTTCAAAAACATCTCCTATCTTGGTTTTGATCATGCCATTTTTGAGAACATCCACCAGTACTGTTTCCTTTGAATGTCCTTCAATTTGCTCAATATTAGTGAAGACCACTTTATTTATAGCGAGAGCTGAATCAACGGTCGGTTCAATAACGGCCGATACTTTTCCAATGAATTGATCAGGGCACTGAGAATTTGGAGCGACAACGACTGCCGGTAAGGCGGAAGCAAAAAATAAAAGCAGAAAGAAAATAACGACACTTTTCATAACCACTCCCTGGCATTCATATCCTCATAACCCTTGAGGACACATCAGAGTGTGCGAAAGGAATGCCAATGTTAAACTATCGAATTTAAAGATTTTGGAAAGACACTGGGGACAAAAGGAGACTGGTGTCGTTATGAAAAAGGGCACCACTGTGGGTGCCCTTTGGGTCTGGATGTGGTGTTAATTACATCATGCCGCCCATACCGCCCATGCCCATTCCTGGAGCACCGTGAGCGTGAGGCTCATCCTTCTTAGGAAGATCGGCAATCATTGTTTCAGTTGTAAGCATTAGACCTGCAACTGAAGCTGCGTTTTGTAGAGCAGAACGAGTTACCTTAGTAGGATCGATAATTCCTGCTTTTACAAGGTCTTCGTACTTATCTTCGCGAGCGTTATAACCGAAGTTAGCATCGTTTGACTCGATGATTTTGTTAACAACTACAGCGCCATCAATTCCAGCATTCGTAACGATTTGACGTAGAGGCTCTTGAATAGCACGCTGGATAATTTTAATCCCTGCGTTTTGCTCATCGTTTTCACCTTTAAGGTTATTCAGAGAAGCTGAAGCGTGTAGAAGAGCTGCACCACCACCAACGATGATACCTTCTTCAACAGCTGCTCTTGTTGCGTTAAGAGCATCTTCAACGCGGTCTTTTTTCTCTTTCATTTCAGCTTCTGTTGGAGCACCAACGCGAATACAGCTACACCACCAGAAAGCTTAGCAAGGCGCTCTTGAAGCTTTTCTTTATCGTAGTCAGAAGTTGTTTCTGCGATTTGAGCGCGGATAGCAGCTACGCGAGCATCAACATCAGCTTTTTTACCAGCACCATCTACGATCACTGTGTTTTCTTTATCGATAGTGATGCGCTTACAAGTTCCAAGGTGTTCAACAGAAGCAGTCTCAAGGCTCATTCCAAGCTCTTCAGAAATCACTTGTCCACCAGTTAGGATAGCGATGTCTTTAAGCATTTCTTTACGACGGTCACCAAAACCTGGAGCCTTAACAGCTGCAACGTTTAGAGTACCGCGAAGCTTGTTCACTACTAGAGTAGTAAGAGCTTCACCTTCGATATCTTCAGCAATAATCACGATACCTTTTCCTGATTGAACTACTTTTTCAAGAGTAGGAAGAAGTTCTTTCATAGAAGAGATTTTCTTATCAGTGATAAGAATATATGGATTTTCGAAAGTAGCTTCCATTCTTTCAGGGTTAGTTACGAAGTATGGAGAAACGTAACCACGGTCAAACTGCATACCTTCAACTACATCAAGCATAGTTTCAGCAGTTTTTGACTCTTCAATAGTGATCACACCTTCTTTACCTACTTTTGACATAGCTTCAGAAAGAAGAGTTCCGATTTCTTTATCGTTGTTAGCAGAGATTGTTCCTACGTTAGCAATGTCTTGAGCAGTATCAACTTTTTTAGACATGCTTCTAAGCTTCTCAACAACTGCAGTAGTAGCTAGATCGATACCACGCTTAAGATCCATTGGGTTGTGGCCAGCAGCTACTAGCTTCACACCTTCACGATAGATAGCTTGAGCAAGAACAGTAGCAGTAGTTGTTCCATCCCCTGCATCTTCATTAGTTTTTTGAGCAACTTCTTTAACAAGTTGAGCACCCATATTTTCGAATGCATTTTCTAGTTCGATTTCTTTAGCAACCGAAACACCATCTTTTGTGATGTGTGGAGCACCGAAAGCTTTTTGAATAACTACGTTACGACCTTTTGGTCCAAGAGTTACCTTAACAGCGTTTGCAAGAGCGTTTACACCTGCAAGGATTGAGTTACGAGCATGTTCAGAGTATTTAAGTTCTTTAGCTGACATATGTTTTCTCCCTTGAGAATTTAAAAATTATTATTGAAGCACACCAAAAATTTCATCTTCTTTCATAATCAGATAATTCTCTCCTGCAACTTTTACTTCAGTGCCAGAGTATTTTCCAAAAAGAACTTTATCTCCTTTTTTTACTTCAAGAGCTTTTACGCTTCCATCTTGAAGACGGTATCCCGACCCAACAGCTACAACTTCACCTTGAGCTGGCTTTTCTTTATGACTATCAGGAATGATAATCCCGCCGGCCGTTTTAGTTTCTTCTTCAAGTCTTTTAATTAAAACTCGATCATGAAGTGGTTTAACTGTCATAGTTCCTCCTGTTATTAACGCATAACGTATTTTTAATAAGTTAACTTTCTTTGTTCCATAAGATGGGGGCCATCCTATCAATGTCAAGGTTAGGCCAAAAAAAATCTTCATACGGGAGTTTTTGCCTAGCCTTTTGGCGTAAATTCAATAGGTTGCACAGGGTCAACCCGGCTTGATCGAAAAAAAATATGACATGTATAATAACGGAAGGACCAAGGATGGTTATGAGAAAATTGAAATCATTCCTTCTACTCTTGCCTTGTTTAGGACTTATTGGCTGCGGCAAAGAAGTTGAAGAAGTAAAAAAAGCGACTATAGAAAGAGCCCAAGAACTTGATTCAGAAACTTTTTCTATTCACTACAGACATGTTGCCCTTAACTCTTTTCATCAAAGTATTCCTCGTAATGCAAATTTCAGAATCTTAGACAAGTTTAGTTTTGCCTCGGAGACTCCTCTAAATGAGCCTATCGAGATTTACTACAATGTCGTCCCTGAACCCTTTAGTTACGAATTCAAATGCATCTACGTGCCTAATAACAGCACTCAGTACTTTGAGTTCACTAAGTGCTCTAATTCGGTTGGAAGTAGTTTAGGTAATGTTATGGGTATCGACTTTATGCTGGATCACGGAAAGAAAGTTGTTATTCAGTCAAAGGAGATTCACTCATTTGAGGCTCACCTTCCTCATCAAGTTGAGTGGAAGTAACCGAAGCTGGAAGTCGGTAAGAGCCTTCAGGATAAAGCTTTTGAAAACGAGGATAAGCTTTAAATTGAGCAACCATTTCAGGTGAAGGATTTTTCTGCATCAACTTACTTACATACGAGCGGAAAGAGTCTTCATCGAGTTTATCCCCTAATTTGATAAGATACTCTCCCAAGACTTGTTGATTGTGAAACTTTTCCAAATAAAAAAGCACTTTTTCCGGATCAGCCCCCTTCTCTATGAAATGATCAACAAGACCTAAATCTTTTTTAATCATCACATAATATAAATTAGAGTGTCCGAATATTGGCCGGGCATTAACATGCTTATTGAGATATTCATTTTCCTTCAGCTCTTCCACACTAGATTGAACAAGATGAGCTCGCTCTTCCGAAAACTTTTTTAAATCGTTGACCGTATAAAAGGCTCCCACACAGAATAAAGCCGTGATCGTTCCAATATAACGGAACTTAAAGAGCGAGAAAAAAGCCATCGCCATTTTTTGATAAGGAGAGACATAGTAATTAAAAGGTAAACCTTCCGTAATTTTCTTCTCCAACATCTCAACTCTTTGCTCTAGTGTTGGGTGAGTAGAAAAAATCTCCCGCCACTTCCCTCTCTTTTTCGGAGGAGCATAAGGGTTATCTACCGCTGTAAGTTTCTTAAGAGCAGATTCGAGAATGGAAACGTTACAACCGAAGTCCATAACAGCAATGGCATCAGCTTCATACTCTTGTGATCTGATAGCATCGAAGAAAAGCAGATAACTAACCACAAAGGAGAAGAAGATAAAACTTAATGCGATTGGTGTAATAATGGAACTGCTATACAGACTTGCTTCGATTCCAAAAATCAGGAAACCACAGAGGATGGCCCCCATAATACTTGCGACAGAACTCAGAACAACTCTTAGAGTATGCCAACCAATAAAGACAATTCTTTTGGCCATATGACCTTGCTTAATGTGAGCAAGTTCATGACAGATAACTGCATCAAACTCTTCCCCATTCAGGGCCTGTCTTAATGACCTACCAATGAACATGGTTTGGTTTCTTAAAAATGGAAAATTGATTCCCACTACAAAGGCATTTTTAAATTCAGCTTCAATCCAACGAACACGTACATGGGAAAGCCCCGCTTCCCCTAGTCTTTTGTTGATAATTTCTAAATATTCAGGCTCGGTAACTTCACAATTGGGCAACAGCTTCATCATGATAACGACCGTACAAGTAATGGAGAGAACCGAAATCACCATAATGTGACCAATGGCCTCTAGGCCCCAAAAGCCCGTTCCCATGTCATCTTGAAAGGCCTGAATCATTCCTGAATAAAGAAGTATCGGGAGAAAACCTACGGCAAAGTAAACCCTAAACTCTTTAATCATATAACGAATAAAGCTTTGGGTTATAGATGAATCAATATGCTTGGCCACCCATTTGATAAAGGCTAAATAAATGAAAAAACTTAAGATCGAAACAATAACGAAAATTCCAGTAAGAGTTATTATTCCTTTGAGAAGCTTTTCTTCATCCGATAACCATACGGCAACGATGGTTCCGACAAAGAGTTCAATAACAAACACCCAGTAAAAGTGACTTAATATAGTATTACGGCGTACCTCATTCGACTCATGTAAGTCATTGAGAATACGATCTTTCGAACGAAAAAACTTAAAGACATTATATGAAACAGCAATAATTAAAAAGAGAAGATAATTCATCCTTTCTCCTGGTAAATAACCTATCGGTAGAAAGGAGTTCAACCTTTATCTAAC
>Ga0079223_10000253_pt1 | contig 24668 bp, 21 predicted proteins | sample Stecom2011_FD_75072 | JGI IMG/M metagenome (GOLD analysis project Ga0079223, IMG submission 75072) | Agricultural soil microbial communities from Utah to study Nitrogen management - Steer compost 2011 | ecosystem: Environmental > Terrestrial > Soil > Agricultural land | place: USA: Utah...
GAGCGCAAAGCCAAGGAAGAAGCCGAACGCAAAGCCAAGGAAGAAGCCGCCAAGAAGGCCGCTGCCGAAAAGAAGGCAAAGGAAGAAGCCGCGAAGAAAGCCGCTGCCGAGAAAAAGGCGAAGGAAGATGCCGCACGACGCGAGGCATTGCGCGCCGCCATGCGTGGCGACGCTCTGGGCGCGGCCGGCATCCCGGGCGGCACGGCCGACCGCAACCAGGCCGGTGGCGGCGGCGGCGATGACGGGTATGCTGCCAAGGTGCGCGCCTGCATCCGTCCGCGCGTGATCTTCAACGTGCCGCCCCGCCAGGGCAGCGCCAATCCGACAGTACAATTCCGGGCAAGCCTCAATTCAGATGGCACGGTCCGGGAAGTGCTGATCAACCGCTCATCGGGCATCACGGGCTTCGACGAGGCCGTGCGCAAGGGCATCGCCGCATGCTCGCCCTTCCCCCGGCCACCAGGCGGCGTGTATCCGCGCCAGGTCGATGGCGTGTACCGAATGTATGACTGACAGGAGAACCAGAAGATGACCTCTGCCACTGCAGTACGCAGCCAGGCCGCCACGTGGCGCCACTGGGCCGGCGCCATGCTGGCCGCCGCCGTGGCATTCGCGGCATCCCCGGCACAGGCGCAGCTGCGCGTCGACATTTCCGGCGTGGGCGCCACCCAGTACCCGATCGCCATTGCCGATTTCAGCGGCGACGCGCAAGGCAGCAACGTTGCGGAAATCATTCGCGCCGACCTGTCGCGCTCGGGCCAGTTTCGCCTCGTCAATGCCACCGGCGCAAACCTGAACGTGGAAAGCCAGATTGCACACGGCGAATGGGCCGGCCGTGGAGCCGATTATCTGGCTTACGGCAGCATCAGCCAGGCAGGCGGGCAGTACACCATCAGCTACCGTCTGGTCGACAATTTCCGCCAGACTCAGCTCGACGCCGTGGCCTTTGCCGGAAGCGAGCGCGAACTGCGCCGGCTGTCGCATCGGATCGCCGACCGCATCTATGAAAAAATCACCGGTGTTCGCGGCGTGTTCTCGACCCGCATCGCCTACGTGTTGCAGACCGGCGACACGTACGAGTTACAAATTGCAGATGCCGACGGCCAGAATCCGCAGGTGATGCTGCGTTCGAAACACTCGATCATCTCGCCCGCCTGGTCGCCGGATGGCAGCAAACTGGCGTATGTAAGCTTTGAACTGGGCAAGCCGGTGGTGTACGTGCAGACCCTGGCGTCGGGTCAGCGCAGCCCGGTCGCCAACTTCAAGGGCAACAACAGTGCCCCGGCATGGTCGCCCAGCGGAGACCAACTGGCCGTGGTGCTTTCACGCGATGGCATCTCGCAAATCTACACGATGGGTGTCGACGGCTCGGGGCTGCGCCGCGTGATGCGCTCGCCGCTCATCGACACCGAACCGCAGTTCACCCCCGACGGCAGCTCGCTGATCTTCACCAGCGACCGCGGTGGCAGCCCGCAAATCTACCGCGTGCCGGTTTCGGGCGGTGAAGCACAGCGCGTTACTTTTAACGGAAGTTACAATATTTCACCCGCGCTGTCGCCCGACGGCAACAAGCTGGTGTACGTTACACGCAGAAACGGCGCCTTCCGTATCGGCCTCATGGACATGGCCAGCGGGTCGGAACAACTGCTGACAGCGGGCCCGGACGACCAATCTCCGAGCTTCGCTCCCAACGGAATGCAGGTGCTTTACAGCTCGGTTCAAGATGGCCGCAGCGTGCTGGCTGTCACTTCGGTTGACGGCCGCGTACGCCAGACGCTGTCCGCCTTGAATGGCAAGATTCGCGAACCGGTGTGGGGCCCGTTCATCGACTAGAACGTTACTGAGTGATTTTTCTAAGGAGATCAAATGAGCTCGCGCATCGCAAGAAGCCTTACCCTCGTCGCTGTGACTGCCGCTTTGGCAGCGTGCAGCTCGGTACCCCTGGATCAGACAGGCACCGCTGGCACCGGCGCTGACGGCGCCAGCACGGGCCAGATCATGGATCCGTTCAACCCGCAAAGCCCGCTCGCACAACAGCGTTCGGTGTATTTCGAGTTCGACAGCTACACGATCCCCGAACAGTACCACAGCCTGGTAGAAATGCATTCCAACTACCTGCGTGGCAACACCCAGCAACGCGTGCGCATCGAAGGCCACGCCGACGCCCGCGGGGGTTCCGAGTACAACCTGGCACTGGGCCAACGCCGTTCGGAAGCCGTTTCGCGCATGATGGGCCTGCTGGGCGTGAACGCAGGCCAGATCGAGGCGATCAGCTTCGGTAAGGAACGCCCGCGTGCCCTGGGCAATACCGAGGCCGACTACGCCGAGAATCGCCGCGCCGACATCGTTTATCAGCAATAATATCGGCACCGCTTTCTGCCCAACGCCGCGGCGGTGCCTCGCCGCGGCGTTTTTTCACGAACGGATACGATGATGCGTTTCTACCTCTCACCCCTACGCAGCGCCGTGATCTGCGCGGCCATGCTGGCGGCCATCAGCAGCGCCCCCGCCCATGCCTTCGCAGACGACCAGGCGCGCCGCGCCATTCTCGATCTGCGCGAACAGCTGAACACGCTGGTCGAGCAGAGCCGTCAGATCCGTGTGCAGCAGGCCGATCAGCTCGAAACCCTGCAGCAGGAAGTTGCGAGGCTACGGGGCGAGGTCGAACGCCTGAGCCATCTTGCACAGCGCAATCAGCCTGCCGAAGAACACGGCGCAACGTCGTCGATCCAGGTGGCTGACCCCGCCGAGCAGGGTGCTTTCGATCTGGCCATGCAGCGCTTTCGTGCCGGCCAGTACCAGGAAGCCGCCACCGAACTCACGGGGTTCATCCAGAGCTACCCGCAAAGCGCGCTGGTACACGAAGCACGCTTCTACCGCGGCAGCAGCCTGTACGCCATAAAAGATTTCAAGGGTTCCATCGCGGGCCTGCAGGCGATGATCAACGCCGCGCCGCAAGATCCGCGCGCGCCCGACGCCCTGCTCATCATCGCAGCCAGTCAGGTCGAACTGAACGACCTGGCAGGCGCGCGAACCACACTGCAACGCATCCTCAAGGAATACCCGGCCACGCGCGCCGCAGAAACGGCCAAGAGCAGGTTGCAGCTTCTGCAGTGATGCGCTCCGACGCGAGCCCGCCTTTCGCCGCGCAAACAGCCGCTCGCGCACGGATTCTGCTCGCGTTCGCCGCCGTCATCGTCGCTCTGCTGGTGGCCGACCTGGCCAGTGGTGCCGCCTCACTCGGCCCATCCGCGCTGTTCAACGCGCTGCTGCACCCCGGTGCCACCGACACGACCAGCCAGCTCATCGTCTGGCAGCTTCGTCTGCCGCAGGCGATCATGGCTGTTCTGGTGGGTTCTGCGCTGGGCCTGGCGGGCGCCGAGATGCAGACCGTACTCGACAATCCACTTGCCAGCCCCTTCACCCTGGGCATTTCGTCGGCTGCCGCGCTGGGCGCGGCGCTGTCACTGGCGCTGGGCTGGCAGTTGTCCGGCCTGGCTGTGGCCTATGGCGTCGCCGTCAATGCCTTTTTGCTGGCCCTGCTGTGCAGCCTCGTGCTCGACCTGGCCGCGCGACGATTGCGCATGCCGCAGCAAGGCATCGTTCTGCTGGGCATCGCATTGGTTTTCGGCTTCAATGCCCTGCTGGCACTCATTCAACTGGTGTCCGATGCCAGCGCACTGCAGAACCTGCTTTACTGGATGATGGGCAGCCTCGGCACGAGCCGCTGGCCCGACATCGTCCTTCTTGGCGCCGTGCTGCTTGCCTGCGTCATCTTTTCGATGCAGCAGGCCTGGCGACTGACCGCCCTTCGCTTCGGCGAGGAACGCGCCGCCAGCTTTGGTGTGGACACACGGCGTACGCGTCGCCTGGCACTCATGCGCATCAGCCTGCTCACGGCCACGGCCGTCGCCCTGGCCGGCGTCATCGGTTTCGTGGGCCTGATCGCGCCGCATATCGCGCGCCGGCTGGTGGGCGAAGATCACCGTTGGTACCTGCCCGCCAGCGCCTGTACGGGCGCGGTCATCCTGTCGGGCGCATCGGTGTGCGCCAAGCAGCTCAGCACCCAGATCGAGATTCCGGTGGGTATCGTGACCACGCTGGTGGGCATTCCTTTTTTCATTGCCGTGCTTGCACGCCGGAGGCGAACCGGATGACGCTCGAGCTGACCGACCTGCACTGCACGCTCGGCTCGCGCGCGGTACTGCAGGGCCTCAGCGCCACGCCCCTGGCGAAAGGCCGGGTGGTGGCCATAGTGGGGCGTAACGGCACCGGCAAGTCGACACTGATGCGTGCGGTTGCCGGGCTGGTACCGTGCTCGGCCGCACGCCTGCATCTGAACGGCCGCGACCTGCGTGGCGTGAACGCCGCCGCACGTGCGGCCCACGTGCGCTACCTTCCCCAGGCGGCCCCGGGGTCACTGCATCTTACGGTCTACGAAAGCCTGCGCGTCGCGCTGAATGCGCATCGTACGCAGCCCGCCGACTGCGCGCACGAACGCATTACAGCCACCGCAACCGACCTGGGCCTTGCCCCTTTACTGGGGCGGTATCTCGACGAGCTTTCGGGTGGGCAGCGTCAACTGGTCTGGCTGGCGCAGGCACTGATGCACCGCCCGGAAGTCATGCTGCTCGACGAACCGCTGGCCGCGCTCGACCCCAATTACCAGCATCATGTCATGCAGCACGTGCGCCGGCTCGCAGCCGACCAGCAGCTTCTGGTGCTGGTGGTGCTGCACGATCTGAACATGGCGCTGCGCTACGCCGATGAGGCCCTGGTATTGCTGGACGGTACCGTTATCGCCCAAGGCCCGGTGCACGCCACCTTGAACGCCGAGACGCTCGCGCAGGCCTTCCTGGTCAACGCCCGGGTGGAACGCTGCTCGCGCAACATGCCCGTAGTCATCGTCGACGACCTTCTCGAATTATGAGTGTTGCCTCCCCTGCTTTGCCCCGACAGGGCACTGAACGCGCCGTGACCGCAGCCGGCGTTGCCATGCATTACCTCGACGCCGGAGCCGGCGACGGGCTGGTGCTCATACACGGGTCGCTTTGCGATTACCGTTACTGGCGCTGGCAGATGCAGGCCTTCGCCGAACACTTGCACGTGGTTGCACCCAGCCTGCCCGGATGCTGGCCCGCGGCACTGGACGCCACCACGGCACACGCCGACAGCGCCCGCCCCACGCCCATATTCAGCATTGCCCAGCACGTACAATCGGTACTGGCGCTGTGCGACCAGATCTCACCCGATCGCCCCGTGCACCTGCTCGGCCATTCGCGTGGCGCGCAGGTGGCACTGGAAGCAGCGATGCTGAGGCCCGAACGGGTGGCGCGCCTCGTGCTGGCCGACCCTGGCTTCGCATTCGCAGGTGAATCTGAAATGCCGCCCGTTCATGCACAGATTGCACGGCAGCTGGGCAGCGAGCCGCTGGATGAGGTACTGGGCCGGTTCGTCGACACGGTCAACGGAGCCGGCACATGGCGCCAGACCGTATCGTGGTTCAAGGAAATGGTGCGCGCCAATGCCTGGACGCTGCTGCCGCAATTGCGCGATTTCGAGCGACACATTGAATTGAGCGGACTGGCGCAGCGCGTGAAATGCCCGCTACTGCTGGTGGGCGGAGAGTTCAGCCCGGCGCGCTACGGCGCACGCATCGAAACGTTGCTGCAGGCCTTGCCCCAGGCCCGGCGCGTAGTGGTGCCCAAAGCGGCGCACGGCATGAATCTGGCCAATGCGCGGCGCTTCAATGCCGATGTCATCGACTTCCTGAAGCAATGATGCCGCGGCCACACCGGGCCGCGGCATCAACAGCACTGCGTCACTTGCGAGGCAGCTTGCCCGCCACGCCTTCCACGTAATAGTTCATGCGGCTCAGGGCGTCGTCGTCGAGCGAGCCCGATTCCAGCACCACCTTGCCGGTGTTGTCCTTCAGGGGTGCGTCAAACGGTGTCAGCTTCCCGTCGATGATCTCCTGGCGCTTTTCCTCGACCAGCGCACGCACGTCTTCAGGCACCGCCGGGCCGAAGCCTTCGATGCGCGCCATGCCGGCCTTGAGGCCGCCCCATGTCATGTCGGATTTCCAGGTGCCGTCGATGACCTCACGTGCAGCCTTGGTGAAGTAATCGCCCCAATGGTGGGTGACGGCCACCAGCTGGCCCTTGGGCGCGAACTTGCTCATGTCGGAGTGATAGGCCACGGCATACTTGCCCTGCTCTTCCGCCACCTGGACGGTGGCCGTGGAGTCGGTGTGGTGCGTCAGAATGTCGGCGCCCTGGCCCATGAGCGCCAGTGCGGCGTCACGCTCCTTGCCCGGGTCATACCAGCTGTTCACCCAGATCACGCGTACTTCGGCATTGGGGTTCACGCTACGGATGCCGCGCGTGAAGGCGTTGATGCCCTGCAGCACTTCAGGAATGGGGAACGCGCCCACATAGCCGATGATGTTGCTTTGGGTCATCTTGCCGGCGACGATGCCTGCAAGGTAGCGCGCTTCGTAGAAGCGGGCGTTGGTCACGGCGACGTTGTCGGCCGTTTTGTAGCCGGTGGAATGCACGAACTTCACGTCGGGAAACTGCTTGGCCACCTTCAGCGTGGGGTTCATGTAGCCGAAGGAAGTCGTGAAGATCAGCTTGTTGCCCTGCTGCGCCAGATCACGGATCACGCGCTCGGCATCAGCGCCTTCCGGCACGTCTTCCACGTACTGGGTGACCACCTTGTCGCCCAGCGCCTCTTCGAGCTGGCGACGGCCGATATCCTGCTGCCAGGTCCAGCCGGCTTCGCCGATCGGGCTCACGTATACGAAGCCGACCTTGAGCGGTTCGGCCTGCGCCACGGCCGGGGCACCAAGCGACAGGGCAAGCGCAGCCGCCCCGAGAGCATTACGAATGAAGTGTGCAGACATGATGTCGGTCCTTATGCGTTGGGATTGAAATTCTTGCCGAGAGACGCCGGCATGTTCAGGCGGATCCAGGCGGCGTTTCGCGATATCAGCACCAGCACCACCACGGTGGCAATATACGGCAGCATGGACAGCAGCTGCGAGGCGATGGGCACGCCCAGCGCCTGCATATGGTAGGTGAGGATCGTGATGCCGCCGAAGAGGTATGCCCCGGCCATGACGCGCAGCGGTCGCCATGTGGCGAACGTGGTCAGTGCAAGCGCGATCCAGCCACGCCCGGCCACCATGCCTTCGACCCACAGCGGCGTGTACACCAGCGACATGAAGGCGCCGGCCAGCCCGGCGCAGGCCCCGCCAAACAGCACGCAGGCCAGCCGGATGCGGCGCACGTCGTAGCCCAGCGAATGGGCGGAAGTGGGCGATTCACCGACCGCTCGCACGATCAGGCCGGCGCGGGTACGCATCAGGAACCAGGCAATGACAAAGCACAGCGCGATGGCACCATACACCAGCGGATGATGACGGAACAGGGCCGGGCCCAGGACCGGAATGTCGTGCAGCAGGGGCACCGCAAACTGAATCGGCTGCAGGCTCTCGCCCGCGTAGGGCAAACCCAGATACGCCGACGCCCCCACGCCGAAAAGCGACAGAGCCAGCCCCGTGGCCACCTGGTTGGCGCCCAACCAGATGGTGAGCCAGGCGAAAAAGCCCGACATGAGCATGGCCACGACAGCGCCTGCCAGAAAGCCCAGCGTGAAGCTGCCGCTGGCCAGAGTGGTGGCGAACGCGGTGATCGCACCCATGAGCATCATGCCTTCCGACCCGAGATTGATCACGCCACTGCGCTCGTTGACCAGCAGGCCCAGCGCCGCCAGCATGAGTGGCGTGCCGGCGACCATGGCGGAAGCGATGAGAGGGGCAAGCGCGTCCATCAGCGACTCCAGCGCAGGCGGTTGTGAATGAGCACGTCGCAGGCGAGCAATGCAAACAGCAGAATGCCTTGGAAGATGCCCGTGACCGCGCTGGGCATGCCCAGGCGGCTTTGAGACAGCTCACCGCCAATATAGAACAGGGCCATGATGAAACTGGAAAAAATCACACCCAGCGGGTGCAACCGGCCCACGAACGCCACGATGATCGCCGCAAAGCCGTAGCCCGGCGAAATGGAGGGCGTCAACTGCCCGATGGGCCCCATGACCTCGGCCGCACCGGCCAGGCCGGCCAGACCGCCCGACACCAGCAGTGAAATCCACAACGAGCTGCGCGAGGAAAACCCGGCGTAACGCGCCGCCATGGGGGCAATGCCACCCACCTGCAGCTTGAAGCCTGAGAAGCTGCGCGTGAGATACAGCCAGCCGGCCACGGCCGCGACCAGGGCCAGCACGATGCCGACGTGCAGACGGGTTCCCGGCAGCACCACCGGCAGCAGCCAGCCATCGGAAAACAGTCTGGACTGCGGAAAGCCGAAGCCGTCGGGATCGATGAGCGCGCCGTGCACCAGGTAGCTGAGCAGCAGTTCGGCCACGTACACCAGCATCAGGGAAACGAGGATTTCGTTCGCATGGAAGCGGTCACGCAGCAGCGCGGTGATGGCCGCCCAGGCCATGCCTCCGGCAACCCCCGCCAGCAGCGCCAGAGAAATGAGCAGCGCCCCGCCGTTGGTGTCGTCGTCGAGATGCAGGATGAGCGCGCCGGCGGCGATGGCGCCCACCACCAGCTGCCCTTCCGCACCAATGTTGAAGACGTTCGCCCGGAAACAGATCGACAGCCCCACGGCGATGACCAGCAGCGGTGCCACCTTGACGCCCACTTCCGACCAGCCGCGCAGGTCGCGGATCGGTTCGAGAAAGAACACCCGCAGGCTGGCCACCGGGTCTTTGCCCACGACCATGAACAGCACACTGCCGATGAGCGCCGTAAGCGCCACGGCCAGCAGCGGCGAGCACCAGGCCATGACGCGTGACGGCTGTGCGCGCCGTTCAAGCCTCAGCATGGGGCGTCTCCGTGGTCCATAACCCGCTCATCCAGCGGCCGATCAGGTCAAGCGAGGCCTCGCGAGTGGGCAGCGAAGGCGATACACGCCCCTTCGCAATCACCATGAGGCGGTCTGAAATCTCGAACAATTCGTCAAGCTCTTCGGATATCAACAGTATGGAACAGCCCGCGTCACGCAGGGCGAGCAGTTCGGCCCGGATCTGCGCGGCGGCGCCCACGTCGACGCCCCAGGTGGGCTGTGCCACCAGCAGCACGCGCGGGCGGCGCGTCACTTCGCGACCGATGATGTATTTCTGCAGATTGCCGCCCGAAAGGCTGCCGGCCGCGGCCTGCGGGCCATGCGCCTTGACACGGAAGCGGTCGATAATGCCGCCGGCGAGGGAACGCAGCACGGGCCGGCGCACGAATCCGCGCCGCACGGTCTGCCGGTTCTGATGCGAAAGCAGCATGTTTTGCGCAAGCGACAGGTCGGGCACCGCGCCCCGCCCCAGGCGTTCTTCGGGCACGAACCCCACACCATGATTGCGCCGCCATGAGGGCGAAGTGTGCCCCACCGGGCGGCCGTCGAGCAGCAGCGCATCGCGCGCAACCCGACGGTCTTCGCCCGCCAGCGCGGCCAGCAATTCCTGCTGCCCGTTACCGGAAACCCCCGCCACGCCCAGGATCTCGCCTTCGTGCATGTCGAAGCTGATGTTTTCAAGCGGTACCGCAAACGGGTGCGCGCGCGGCAGGGTCAGGCCCCGAACCGAAAACACGACCTCGCCCGCCGGCCGGTCAGCATGACGTACGGCGGGCGGCTCGCTACCGATCATCAGGCGTGACAGACTCGCCTCGGACTCCTGACGCGGGTCGCATACCCCGGTCACGCGCCCGCCACGCATCACGGTACAGGCGTGGCAGAGTTCCCGGATTTCGTCGAGCTTGTGACTGATGTACAGAATGCTGCAGCCTTCGCTCGCCAGCTGGCGCAGGGTCTGGAACAGCGCCTGCACGGCCTGGGGAGTCAGCACCGACGTGGGTTCGTCGAGGATGAGCAGCTGCGGTTCGCCCAGCAGCGCCCGCACGATCTCGACCCGCTGGCATTCCCCCACAGAAAGGGTATGCACGTGCCGCTGCGGTTCGATATCCAGCCCGTACTGGGCGGCCTTCTGCGCAATGCGTTGTTCGAGCTCGGCAATGCTGTGCCCGGCAGGCAGCCCGAGCGAAATGTTCTCGGCGACCGTAAGGGTGTCGAACAGGGAAAAATGCTGGAACACCATGCCGATGCCCAGCTGACGGGCGGCGGCGGGGTTGGCGATGCGAACGTCGTCGCCATTCCAGACAATGCGCCCGGCATCGGGCCGGGTCACCCCGTAGATGATTTTCATCAGGGTAGACTTGCCGGCCCCATTCTCGCCAAGGATGGCATGAATTTCGCCGGGCATGACCGTGAGGTCGACGTTGTCGTTCGCAACGACCGTGGGATACTGCTTCGTGATCCCTCTCAGCGCAAGCCGGGCGGGCGTTGAATCAGGTTCCATGCTAATTCTGCTGCTGCAGGAAAGTTGTGAACCACGGCAACAGAACGGCGATCAGCGGGCGCATGGTCGTAGATATGAAGTGAAGTTCGGGTAAAAGACCGTTATTCTAACCTGCCGGGCCACCGCGCAGTTTTCAGGAAGCATGCCATGAGCAGCATCTGGACCACGATAGTGCAGGAATTTTCCGACGTGCCCGACCTGAACGAGGCCACGGTGATCTGCGTACGGCTGGCCGTGGCCACGCTGCTGGGTGCGCTCATCGGGCTCGACCGCGAGCGCAAAGGCAAGGAAGCGGGGCTGCGCACCCACATGATGGTATCGGTCGGTGCCGCGTTGTTCATTCTGGTGCCGCTGCGCAGTGGCATGGAAGTCGCCGACGCGAGCCGCGTTTTGCAGGGCATCATTGCCGGTATCGGCTTTCTCGGTGCGGGGGCCATTCTCAAGCAGGATCAGCACGGCGCCATCAGGGGTCTGACCACGGCCGCCAGCATCTGGGTGGCGGCCGCCGTGGGCATCGCGGCCGGCATGGGGCGCGAAACCACGGCGGTACTCGGCACCCTGGCCGCACTGTTCATACTCGGCGTCATGTCGCGTGTCGAACGGCACGTCGATGCCTCACACGCTCCTGACGCCGGGGCCGGCTCCGGGAAGTCGGACCACCACGCCCCCTGACCCGCCGCGCGGGCTTCAATGCGGAATGAATTCGTCGAGCTGCTGCTGCGCATCGGGCTTCTCACCCTTCGAGCCGCGGCGCGCGGACCGGTCTTCGGCCGGCGCCTTCCTGCCATTCTGAGCGCTCACCGCCTTTTTCCCCGCAGCCGTGCCGCCTCGCAGGGCTGAACACTCATTGGTATCGTCGCTTCCCATGTTCAGCAGGGGCAGCAAGGCGGCCAGCGGCGTTGCCACCACGCCCAGCGCCACAGCGGCTCCGGCTCGCGCCGCAACGGGTGCGGCTTGCACTCCGACGTCGGGGTTCTTGAACGTACCGCGGGCATACAAGGGCGAACGCAGCGTGAAGATACGCAACGTCTTGTTCTGCGGGCGAATATCCAGATCGAGCCGCTCCTCCTTCAGGCTCACCGTGCCATCGAGAGTGATGATGGCGTCTTCGGTTTCGAGCACGAAGGCGCGCGTCTGCATCAAACCATTCTTCACCGCGAAATCCGCCACCAGACACTCGAGCATCACCTGCTCATCTCCGAACAGCTTGACGAAGACCACGTTCGCCACGTTCAGGCCGGCCGCTTCGATGAGAAAGCGGCTGATCGTGCCACGCGTAAGGGCCAGGCTAAGTTGCCCGTTGGACGAACCCAGCAGGGCCGCCACGGAGTCACCGGTGCCGGACAGCTGCGCATCTCCGTGCAGCTGACCGAAGCTGGCATTCATGGATTCCGCACCAGGAAACAGCTGCTTGAGCTGCAGGCCGCGTATCGCCGTGGTCATTTCGGCCTGCAGCGGCTCGTTGCGCCCGTCGATGGTCAGCCGGTTCGACAGTGTGCCGCCCGCCACTCCGAAGTTCAGCGGCTCGAATGCCAGCACGCGGTCCTGCAGGCGCACGTGCATGGCAATGTTGTCGAGCGGCAGGTCTTTCTCGCGCAGAATGCGCTTGCCTTCGAACCGCACATCGGCATCCATGAGATCCCAGGTTTCGCTGCCGATACGTGCCACCGGAAGCGCCTTGCCGGGGGGCTGCTTGCGCCCCTTTTCATCGTCTTCGGAACCCACACCGATCAGGGGCCCCAGGTCACGCAGGCGCAGCTGATCGGACGCCACCTCGCCCGACAACACGGGCCGCGGCGACCGGATCTGGTACTGCAGGGTGCCGCGCAGGTCGCTCTCACCCACCACACCCGTGAAGTCTTCGTAGCGCCACGTATCGTCGCCGTCCAGATCAGCGACGAGGCGCCCCTCTGTGCGAAACGGCGGTGAGCCGGGCAGCGCGATGCCGAACAGCGCGTTCAGATCCGACAGGCTGGACCCGGCCAGACTGAGCCGCACGTCGAGCGAGGCCAGGCCGCGCGGAGCGGTCATGGAGCCTTCGATGCCGATACGGGTTTCACCGAAACTCACCTCGCCCTGCAGCGGAAACGGCGTACTGCCCTCGCGCAGCGATAGCAGTCCCCCAACCTTGCCGCTACCGCCCACCTGCGCGTCGTTGTACGTGCCGGAGGATTCCCAGTCCATGCCGTACCCGGCCGGGTCGTCGGTATCGAGGCTGTGGAAGCGCGTCAGCATGTCGAGCCGGCGGCCCTCGTCAAACACGTGCACCTCCACGCGACGCAGCGCCACACTTTCCAGATCGAGCTGCCAGCCGCGTTCGTCATCACCCTGCTGCCTGCGCCGGCGTTCGTACACCCAGTTATTGGTGCCCTGCGCATTGCGTTCAAAGTTGATCCGGCTGTCGCCGACCTCGAGTCGGGGAATCTCGATGCGCCGGTTCAGAAGCGCAAGCGGGTTGATATCCAGCGCCAGATACGCAATTTGGGCCATCTGCTCGCCACGCGCCCCCGAGTAGGCTTCGGGATGATCCACCACCACCTTCTCGGCCGTGATGTGCGGCCACGGCAGCATGCCCGAGCGCCAGCGCCAGTCAAGGTCCAGTGCTCCTTCGATCGCCACAGGCCGTTGCAGGGCTTCAGACGCCTTGGCGGCCACCCACGGGCGCAGGCGATTCCAGTCGAACACGGCAATGACGACGACCAGCAGCAGCACCAGGGCTGCAAGGCCTGCGCCGGCCCACGCTGCCATTCGTGCAACTCGTCTCATGATGGATCTCCCCGGGCCGCTCGGGAAGCGTCATGCCACGATGCACAGTCGCGGCGCGGCACAACGAATGAGGCCCGCTTGCGCGGGCCTGCAAGATTGATACCCGGCTACCGACCCGGGCTCAAGCGCTGTGCCTCAGACGGTTGCGGCCTCGGTAGCCCGCATGCAGCCGGTGGCCGCATAGCGCTGATGCCACTCGAAGGCCTCGCCCAGCAGATGCGGTGTATGCCCGCCCGCCGCACAGGCACGCCTGTGATAACTGCGCAGCATGTCGCGGTAGTGCGGATGCACACAACGCTCGATGATCAGCGCCGCCCGCTCGCGGGGCGCAAGCCCGCGCAAGTCGGCCAGCCCGCACTCGGTCACCACGATATCCACGTCGTGTTCCGTGTGATCGACATGCGGCACCATCGGCACCACGCTCGATATGGCACCGTCTTTCGCCACCGATTTGGTCACGAAAATCGACAGATGGGCGTTGCGCGCAAAGTCGCCCGAGCCGCCAATGCCGTTCATCATGTGCGTGCCGCCGACGTGCGTGGAATTGACGTTGCCATAGATGTCGAACTCCAGGGCGGTATTGATGGCAATGATGCCCAGGCGCCGCACGATCTCGGGGTGATTGCTGATCTCTTGTGGCCGCAGCACCAGGCGCGACGCGTAGCGCTCGACGTTGTCGAGCAACTTCTGGTTCATGCCGGCCGACAGAGTGATCGACGAGGCCGACGCGAAGGTGAGCTGACCGGAGTCCAGCAGCTCGAACGTGCTGTCCTGCAGCACTTCCGAGTACATGGTCATGCCGTTGAACGATGATTCCAGCAGACCATGCAGCACCGCGTTGGCAATGGTGCCGATGCCGGCCTGCAGGGGTTGCAACGCCGGGCTCAGGCGGCCGGCCCCCACTTCGGCGGAGAAAAACTGCACTACGTGCCCCGCAATGGCCTGCGTTTCGGCATCGGGCGGAAGGTTGCCCGACGGGCTGTCGGCGCTGTCGGTAATGACGATGGCGGCGATCCGCTCGGGGTCGACCCGCAGCACGGGCGCGCCGATGCGCTGCGACACCGAAGTGAGGGGGATCGGTTCGCGCGCGGGCCGCGCGCCGGGCGTATAGATATCGTGCAGGCCTTCCAGCGCCAGCGGCATCGCCAAGTTGAGTTCAACGACCACCTTGCGCGCCTGCTCCACGAAGCTGGCCGTGTTGCCGACGGAGGTGGTCAGCACCAGCGAACCGTCCTCGTGAATGGCCGCAGCCTCGACCACGGCAATGTCAATCGGGGGCAGATTGCCGCAACGCAGTTGCTCCACCGTTTCCGACAGATGCTGGTCAGTGAACATCACACGACCCGCATTGATCTCGCGGCGCAAGCGGGCATCCGCCTGAAACGGCATGCGCCGTTCGATCAGGCCGGCTTCGGCCATCATGCCATCACTGTCATTGCCCAATGAGGCGCCGGTCACGATGCTGAGCCGCAGACCATCTTCGCGCGCCCGACGCGCCAGGGCATCAGGCAGGGCCTTGCAGTCGCCCGCCTTCGTGAAACCGCTCATTCCGACGGTCATGCCAGTGGCAAAGAGTTCCGCGGCCTTGTCGGCCGACATGATCCGGCGCTCGAGCGCCGCATTGCGGATTCGATTGGTAAGCATGGTGGTTCTCTCTGATCTGTTCTGATGTTGCCTTCCCCACGGTTCGAGAGTAGCATCACTTTCATGAATAAAAATGGTCGTTGTCATGTATTAAATTCATGAACAACGCCACCACGCGGTCGGAGACATTCCATGGATATCCGCTCACTGCGCTACTTCACCGAAACCGTTCGGTTGGGCAGCTTTACCGAAGCCGGCCGCACCCTGGGCGTCAGCCAGTCCACCATCAGCAAAATGCTGCGCCAGCTGGAAGACGAACTGGGCGAACCCCTGCTGCTGCGGGATGCCCGCCAGCTCACGCTGACCGACGTAGGGCACGTGGTGTACGAACGCGGGCGCGAGATTCTGCTCGCGATGCAGCGCCTGGAAGACGAAGTGCGCGAAACCCAATCGGTGGCGCGCGGCGCGCTGGCGCTGGGCATGCCGCCCATGATCAACATGCTGTTCACCGAGGCACTCAAAGAGTTTCGGGAAACCCACCCGCGCATCGTGCTGCGGCTTGACGAGCACACCGGCCAGGAAGTGGAGCGGCGGGTGGCGGCAGGGGAACTGGCGGCCGGCATGAGTGTGCTGCCCATCGACCCGCAACCGGACGTCGAAGTCGTGCAGGTGGCCTCGCACCGCGTGTGGGCGATCGGCGCAAGCGGGCTGCTGGAACGCAGCAACGACGCCGTGGCGCTGCGCACGGTGGCCCGCATGCCATTGGTGCTGCTGAACGACGACTTCGCGCTCACGCGGCTGTTGCGACGCACCTTTGCCCGCTACGACATCGAAGCCGACATCGCCGCACAAAGCGGCCAGTGGGACTGGACGGTGGCCATGGCCCGCGCGGGCATGGGCGTGGCATTGCTGCCCGAGCCCTTCGTTCAGCGCATTCAGGCAGACGGCCTGATTCTGCGGCCCGTCACCCAGCCCGATATCCAGTGGCAGATCGGGCTGCTGTGGAACGCCCGACGCAGCTCGCACGCGCTGCGTGCGTGGCTGGAAATCTGCCGCAAGCGGCTGGGCGGCACGTGGCCGCCGCTGCCCGAATGACACCCACGAAAAACGCCCCGGCCGCCGGGTGTGACCAGCGAACCGGGGCGCGTACGGCTGAGCGTTGAATCAGGCCGAGGCGGCAGCCTTGACGGCGGTGTCTTCCTCTTCTTCCACCGAACTGCGAATCAGGTGGTCGAACGCGCTGAGCGCGGCCTTGGCACCTTCACCTGCAGCGATGATGATCTGCTTGTACGGCACCGTGGTGGCGTCGCCGGCGGCAAACACGCCGGGCACCGACGTCTGCCCCTTGGCGTCGACTTCGATTTCGCCAAAGCGCGACAGCGCAACGGTGTCTTTCAGCCATTCGGTGTTAGGCACCAGGCCGATCTGCACGAAGACGCCTTCCAGGTCGATGCGATGGGTCTCGCCACTGACGCGATCCTTGTACGACAGGCCGTTCACCTTCTTGCCGTCGCCGTGAATCTCGGTGGTCTGCGCCGACATCAGAATCTGGACGTTCGGCAAGCTGCGCAGCTTGCGTTGCAGGACCTCGTCTGCACGCAGCTTGTCAGCAAACTCGATGAGCGTGACATGCTCGACGATACCGGCCAGATCGATCGCCGCCTCCACTCCCGAGTTGCCGCCGCCGATGACCGCGACGCGCTTGCCCTTGAACAAGGGGCCGTCGCAGTGCGGGCAGTACGCAACACCGGCATTACGGTATTCCTTTTCGCCCGGCACGTTCACTTCGCGCCAGCGCGCACCCGTGGCCAGAATCACCGAACGGCTGCGCAGCACGCCACCGTTCTCGAGCTTGACCTCGAGCATCTTGCCCGGCGTGAGCTCAACGGCACGCTGCAGGTTCATGATATCGACGTCGTAGGCCTTGACGTGCTCTTCGAGCGCGGTTGCAAAGCGCGGGCCGTCGGTTTCCTTCACCGAAATGAAGTTCTCGATCGACATGGTGTCGAGCACCTGGCCGCCGAAGCGTTCGGCTACCACACCGGTGCGAATGCCCTTGCGGGCGGCATACACGGCTGCCGCGGCACCGGCCAGGCCACCGCCCACGATCAGAACGTCGAACGGTTCCTTCGCGCTCAGTTCCTCGGCCTTGCGACCGGCGGCCGAGGTGTCGAGCTTGGCAAGGATCTCTTCCACACTCGAGCGGCCCTGACCGAACACTTCACCGTTCAGGAACACGGTAGGCACGGCCATGATCTGGCGGGCCTCGACTTCCGACTGGAACAGTGCGCCGTCGATCGATACGTGGCGAATGCGCGGGTTGATGACCGACATCGTGTTCAGCGCCTGCACCACGTCGGGGCAGTTCTGGCACGACAGCGAGAAATAAGTCTCGAACTCGTAGTCGCCGGGCAGGTTGCGGATCTGCTCGATGACCGATTCTTCGAGTTTGATGGGGTGACCGCCCACCTGCAGCAGCGCCAGCACCAGCGAAGTGAATTCGTGGCCCAGCGGGATGCCGGCGAAGGTGACGCCCACATCGGTGCCCACGCGACCAATGCGGAACGAGGGCTTGCGATCAGACAGGTCGCTGCGCTCCACCAATGTAATTTTTTCGGACATGCCCGCGATTTCCTGCAGCAATGCGCGCAGTTCAAGCGACTTGGGCGAGTCGTCGAGGCAGGCGGTGAGCTCGATGGGCTCACGAAGCATTTCCATGTAGGAATTCAGCTGGGCTTTGACATTGGCATCTAACATAACGTGGCGACCTCTCTAATCGTTTCTTTGGCGGATGCCGCGTCCGGCTCGTGACCGGACGCGGGGTGCTACTGTGACCCGTGTTGCGGGGCAGCCGCTCTTAGATCTTGCCGACCAGATCCAGCGAGGGCTTCAGCGTTTCGGCGTCTTCTTCCCACTTGGCGGGGCAGACTTCGCCGGGGTGGGCGGCGATGTACTGCGCAGCCTTCACCTTGCGCAGCAGCTCGGACGCGACGCGACCGATGCCGTTGTCATGCACTTCCATGACCTTGATGTAGCCTTCGGGGTTGACCACGAAGGTGCCACGCAGGGCAACGCCTTCTTCTTCGATCAGCACTTCGAAGTTGCGGGCCAGCGTCTAGGTGGGATCGCCGATCATGGGGTAGTTCACCTTGCCGATGGCGGCAGACGTGTCGTGCCAGGCCTTGTGGGCGAAGTGCGTGTCGGTCGAAACAGCGTAGATTTCGACGCCCAGCTTCTGGAACTCAGCGTACTGCTCGGCCAGGTCTTCCAGTTCGGTGGGGCACACGAACGTGAAGTCGGCAGGGTAGAAAACGAAAACGGACCACTTGCCGGCAACGGTTTCGTTGCTGACTTCGACAAACTTGCCGTTGTGGTAGGCGGTAGCTTTGAACGGCTTGATTTGCGTATTGATCAAGGACATTGCGTTTTCCTTATGTTGGGTGGTTGAAAATCCGTACAGGCTCAGTATAGGAAGCCCTGCACAATAAATCTAATTGATTGTTTTTATTATGTTGATTGATGAATACTATGGAACGTGCCGCTGGTGCGGCCGGATTGCCGGAAGTGTTTCTCCCATACGGAAGAATACTCCGACAATCACTATATATAAGGACTAACCCTGAGAAAGCAAGAGATCTTCACGCCCGGGCCGCCACCTCGCGCGGCTTGACGTACAGCGGCCGACCGGCACCCCACCCACAGGCCATCGCCGCAATGCCGATTCCGGCGAACAGCCAGGCCGTAACCGCATAACTGCCCGTGGCCGAATGCAGCATGCCCACCAGCATGGGGCCAAATGCGGCCAGCACGTAGCCGATGGCCTGCGACATGCCCGAGAGCCGGGCCGCCACACGGGGGTCGGGCGAACGCAGAATGATGATTGTCATTGCAATGGCAAACAGGCCGCCCTGGCCGATGCCCTGCAGCAGGGCCAGCAGGGGAAGCATGCCGCGCGGCGCAAACAGCAGCCCGAGCAGCGCAGCCGCCGCCAGGAATGCAAGCCCCGCACTGAACAGGCTTTGCGACCTGAACCGGGCGGCCAGGGGCGGCACCAGCAGGCAGGTCGCCACCTGCACCAGAATGGATGCGGACGTATAAAACCCTGCCGTGACGGCATCGAGCCCGCGCCAGCGCAAAATGGGTGCCATCCAACCCATCACACAGTAGGCCAGCGCCGACTGCAAGCCCATGAAGCAGGCCACCTGCCACGACAGGCCGTCGTGCCAGAGCCGTAAGCCCGGCAGTGCCCTGCCCTTGCCCTTCACGCCGGATCTCAGGCTGTGCGGCAGCCACAGAAGTGCGACCGCGAAAGCGGGGGCCGCCCAGGTCGCGAGCCCCACACGCCACGAACCGCCCGCCTGCGCAATGGGCGTGGTCATCGCTGCGGCGAGCGCCGCGCCCCCGCACAACGACATGGTGAACAGGCCGGTAAGAATGGCGACGTGGTCGGGAAAGTCACGTTTGACCACGCTGGGCAGCAGCACGTTGCCCATGGCAATGCCGGCACCCGCCAACGCGCTGCCCACCATCAGGGTTGCCACGCCGTCGCCGGCGCGCATGAGCGAGCCCGCACCGATCATCAGCAGCACCAGCAGCAGCACGCGTTCGGCTCCATGCCGGTCGGCCAGCGTGGCCGCAAAGGGAGCGAACAAGCCCAGACACAACACGGGAAGCGTGGTGGCGTAGCCGGCCATGGCACCCGAAATGCCCAGCGCCTGCGTGACTTCGGGCAGCAGGACCGACAGACTGGTGAACAGCGGGCGCAGATTGAAGGCGATCAGCAGCAGGCAGGCGCCCAGGAACAGGCGTTTGGAGTTCAAAGCAGCTTGCCCGGATTCATGATGCCGTTCGGGTCGAATACCTGCTTGATCTGCAGCATGAGGCGGATGTGCATCGGATCTTTATGATGGTGGAAGGCATGGCGCTTGAGCTGGCCTATGCCGTGTTCGGCACTGATGCTGCCACCGTAGCGGGCCACTTCGGCAAACACCGCTTCGGCCACGGGGCCCTCGCAGCGCGCGGCCCAGTCACGATCGGCACCGGCCGGGCGCGATACGTTGTAATGCAGATTGCCGTCGCCGAAATGGCCGAATACGAACAGGCGGCACTCGGGAGCCACGCTGCGCACACGCTGCTCGGCCGACGCCATGAACGCCGGAATCTGTTCGATGGGCAGCGAAATATCGTGCTTGAGATGCGGGCCGTCGGCGCGCTGGGCTTCGGAGATTTCCTCGCGCAGACGCCACAGGGATTCAAGCTGCGCCAGTGTTGCCGACACCACGGCATCGGCACACAGCTCTTCTTCCAGAGCCCGGCCGATTACGTCTTCGAGCAGGGCCTGCAAGGCCTGCTCATCGGCCGTATCGGCCAGTTCGATCAGCACGTAACCGCCGTGGCGCTGTGCAAACGGCTGCTGCGCACCTTCCACGTGCTGCAGCACGAGGCCCAGACATTCGTCGGTAAAAAACTCGAACGCCTGCAATCGCGGGCCACATGCGCCATAGACCAGACGCAGCAGCTCCAGCGCCTTGCGGGGCGATTCCACCGCTGCCAGCACCACGGCGCGGACCTGCATGAGAGGGTGCAGCTTGAGTGCCACGCCGGTAATCACGCCCAGCGTACCCTCGGAGCCAATGAACAGTTGCTTGAGATCGTAGCCGGTGTTGTCTTTGCGCAGGGTCTGCAGACCGTTGAAGATTTCGCCATTGGGCAAAACGGCTTCAATGCCCAGCGCCAGCTCACGCGCCATGCCGTAGCGCAGCACGTTGACTCCGCCGGCGTTGGTGGCCAGGTTTCCGCCGATCTGCGACGAGTCTTCTGCCGCCAGGCTGAGCGGCAACATGCGACCGGCTTCGTGTGCCGCCCGCCGCAGGTTGCCCAGAATGCAGCCTGCATCGGCCACCAGTGTGTTGGCGATGGTGTCGATGGAGCGAATGCGGTTCATGCGGTCGAGCGACAGCACCACGTTGGCCGGCGAGGAATCGGGCGTGGCGCCCCCGCACAGGCCCGTATTGCCGCCGCGCGGCACCACCGGTACGCGATGATCGTTGCACAGCCGCAGGCACTCGGCCACCTGCTGCGTGGTGGAAGGCCGCACTACGGCCTGTGCCCTACCTCGGTACACGCCACGCCAGTCTGTCAGCCAGGGCTCGATTTCGGAGGGATCGGTGATGACCGTATCTGCACCCAGCGCCTGTACGAGCTTGCCGGGAAAACCTTGTTCACTCATAAAACCTATTCCGATATGGGGTGCCGGCCGGACACGGGCGGCGGTCGCTTCGAAATAGTATCACTGAGGGCGCGCGCCCTGAACGGTACCGGCCAGTTCGATGAACGCCCTGAGGTAATCGGGCTCATCATCGGAATCACGGCGACCCAGGTGGATCTGCTTGGCAATGCCTGCCGGGCCAAGCCGCAGCGGCACGATCGCCATGTTGCGGGCGTATTCCATGACCAGCCAGCGCGGCAGTGCCGTGACCCCGCGCCCGCCGGCAACCATTTCCAGCGTGATATCGGTGCTTTCCAGAACCTTGTGGCGCCGCGGCTGTACGCCCGCCGGCAACAGGAACTGGCTGAAGATGTCGAGGCGGGCGGCTTCTACGGGATAGGTGATGAGGGTCTCGCCCGCCAGATCGGCGGGAAGTACGTGATCACGGCCGGCAAGCGGATGTCGGGCACTGACGGCCAGCACCTGCTCGTAATCGAACACGGGCACGTAGCTGACACCGTTCAGATGCAGCGGGTCGGGCGTGACAAGCAAATCGATCTCGTGATTCAGCAAGGCGCCCATGCCGCCGAAGCGGAACTTCTGCTTGACGTCGACGTCGACGTCGGGCCATTGCGAAAGATAGTGCGACACCACCTTGAGCAGCCATTGATAGCAGGGGTGGCACTCCATGCCGATTCGCAGCGTTCCGCGCTCACCGGCGGCGTACTGGGCCAGCCGCTGCTCGGCCGCCTCGAACTGGGGCAACAGGCGCTCGGCCAGGCCCAGCACATACTGGCCGGCCTGCGTGAGACGCAGCGAGCGGCCCTCGCGCGACCACAACCTGACGCCGCTGAGTCGCTCGAACTTGGCCATGGTGTGGCTGAGTGCCGATTGCGTGAGGTGCAGCGATTCGGCCGCCGCGGTAAGCGTGCCGCAGCGGTCGATGGCCCGCAGGATTTCGAGATGAGCCCGTTCCAGCACGCTATTCCATGAATAAAATTAATCAATTGGTGAGAATTAACCATTTTACATCATGGGTTGCCGCTCTTAGCATGAATGCTCCCGTTTCAACCCTGCATAGTGAAAGGCGGCACATGGCACTCGTACACAACCTTGGTTTCCCCCGCATCGGCGCACAGCGCGAACTCAAATTTGCACTTGAAGCCTACTGGCGCGGCGACTCGTCACGCGATGAACTGATCGGCGTCGGTGCCGCACTGCGTCGTCGTCACTGGGCGCAGCAGGCAAGGCTCGACTTCACTCCGGTGGGCGACTTTTCGTTCTACGACCATGTGCTCGACATGAGCTTCACGCTGGGTCATCTGCCTGAACGGGTGCGCGGCTTCAAGGGGCATGAACTCGACAATTACTTCCGGGTGGCGCGCGGGCGCTCGGCCGATCGCGCTGCGGCGCAACTGGGGCAGGGCAACGCCGAGCGCAGTCATGCCGGTCACAACCACAACAACGAAGATCACGCCGGTGCCGAATGCTGCCCGGTCACTGCCGGCGAGCTGACCAAGTGGTTCGACACCAATTACCACTACATCGTGCCGGAGTTCGACAGCACCACCACCTTTGACCTGAACGCGTCGCGGCTCCTGAGTCAGCTGCGCGAAGCGCATGCCCAGGGCGTGAAAGCCAAGCCGGTCATCATCGGCCCAGTTACCTACCTTGCCCTGGGCAAGGCGCGCAACGCCAGCGACCGGCTCGCCTTGCTGGCGCGCCTGCTGCCCGTGTACGAAGCCCTGCTGGAACAGCTGGCCGAGGCGGGCGCGCAATGGGTGCAGATCGACGAACCCATTCTGGTGACGGAACTCGCAGCCGACTGGCAACAGGCGTTTCGCACCGCGTACGAAGCGCTCGCGACAACCCCCGTAAAGCTGCTGCTGACCACCTACTTCGGGCGCCTGGGCGGCAACCTGGCGCTCGTGGCGGAACTGCCCGTGGCCGGCGTGCACCTCGATGCCGTGAGCGCGCCGGATGAGGTTGCCCCGCTGATCGCGCACCTGAACGCGGATCAGGTGGTATCGCTTGGCGTCGTGAACGGGCGCAATGTGTGGAAGGCCGACCTGAACGCGCTGCTCGATACGCTTGAGCCCGTCGCCACGGCACTGGGCGATCGCCTTTGGCTTGCGCCCTCGTGCTCGCTGCTGCACGTGCCGGTGGACCTCGCGCTCGAAACAGAGCTGGATGCCCAGCTGCGCAGCTGGCTGGCTTTCGCCACACAGCGTCTCGATGAGCTGCACATGCTGGCCACGGCCCTGAATGAAGGCCGGGCAATCGTGCAACATGAACTGGCACGCAATCGCAAGGATCTGGAATCGCGCCGTACATCGGCCCGCGTCCGCAGGCAGGCCGTGCAGAATGCGGTGGCGGCAGTCACGCCGGCGCTGGGTACCCGCCGCAGCCGTTACGGCAAGCGCGCCGTCGCGCAGGCCGAACGTCTCGCCCTGCCGCTCTTTCCCACCACAACCATCGGTTCCTTCCCCCAAACCGAAACGATCCGCCGTGCGCGGCGCCTGCACAGATCGGGCCAGTTGAGCGCTTCTGAGTATCGCCAGGCAATGCATGCCGAGATCGAACGCTGTATTCGTGCGCAGGAAGCCCTGGGCCTGGACGTTCTGGTGCATGGCGAAGCCGAGCGCAACGACATGGTGGAGTATTTTGGCGAGCAGCTCGACGGCTTCGCGTTCAGCCGTAACGGCTGGGTGCAGTCGTACGGATCACGTTGCGTGAAACCGCCCATACTGTACGGCGACGTGCAACGCACTTCACCCATGACGGTGCAATGGATCCGCTACGCGCAGTCGCTCACTGACAAGCCGGTCAAGGGCATGCTGACCGGGCCCGTTACGATGCTGAACTGGTCGTTCGTGCGCGACGATCAGCCGCGCTCGGTCACGTGCCTGCAAATTGCCCTGGCAATTCGCGAGGAAATGCTCGACCTCGAACGTGCGGGCGTGCAAATCATCCAGATCGACGAAGCCGCTCTGCGCGAGGGCCTGCCGTTAAGGCGCCAGGAATGGAAAACCTACCTGCGCTGGGCGATCGACGCCTACCGGGTGGCAGCCAACGGTGTGGACGATGCCACGCAGATCCATACCCACATGTGTTATTCGGAATTCAACGACATCATCGCCTCGATCGCCGACATGGATGCCGATGTGATCACCATTGAGACGTCGCGCTCCGACATGGAGCTGCTGCAGGCCTTTGAAACCTTCACTTACCCGAACGCCATCGGCCCGGGGGTGTATGACATCCACACGCCGAACATCCCCGATAAAGACACGATCATCGATCGGGTACAGAAAGCGAGCCGGTACATTGCGCCCCGGCGGCTCTGGGTGAACCCCGACTGCGGCCTCAAGACGCGGCGCTGGGAGGAAGTCACCCCCGCGCTGCGCAACATGGTCGAGGCAGCGCAGGAACTACGCGAACTGTTCTACCGAAGCTAAAGGCCCGCGCGCGCCGTGCGCAGCTCGACTCACACCCATAGATCTGTCGCAAGTGCCTGTATGGTTCGACCTTCGATATAGCCATGTTGCAGGTAATGCAGCAGCGGATCCATGCCGGCGGCGGCCACATCCGGGTTCGCGCTCAGGTAGGCTCCGGCATCCATCCACGCCGAGGGCGCACGGCCCTCATGCCAGCCCGCCGTCGTGTAGTGCTCGAAACCATTCGCGATCCGCCC
>Ga0079223_10000254_pt1 | contig 24667 bp, 21 predicted proteins | sample Stecom2011_FD_75072 | JGI IMG/M metagenome (GOLD analysis project Ga0079223, IMG submission 75072) | Agricultural soil microbial communities from Utah to study Nitrogen management - Steer compost 2011 | ecosystem: Environmental > Terrestrial > Soil > Agricultural land | place: USA: Utah...
TATTACTCCCCCACCCCAAAAAAAGATACTAAGCCATATTTCACTTAATCATAATTCATATACATTGAAATGTAATTGGAGCCTGCAAGAGTAGCGTCTGGGCAAAAACGATTCCATGTCTGTTAAAAGTCACATCACCTGATTCGTGTTATCAAGATAATTATTCATACCCTTCAATAATTTTCATATTCGTTATCGAAACTGCAACAGGCTTTCAGTCTAGTATAAGCTTACCGACAGTACTGTCTGAATCAACTTTTACGACAGACCATTCATCAGGGATATTCAGAGCCATAATCATGCACAATCAGTAATTAAATTAGAGAGTTTATGAAAAGGACTCGCAACATGGAATAGTTACTATTTATTTAGGTCATAATTAATTGATAGACAGTTTGTTGTTTCACTATTTTATGTTATATTCATACCGATCCTGTCCGGGAGGAAAATTTATGGCACTTTCTGACGTAATCAAGACGACACTTGATCAAATTCAATATATAGCCAAAACAGAAACAATTATTGGCGAACCTGTTAAGGCTGGTGAGGTAACATTAATACCTGTATCCAGAATATCTGTGGGTTTTGCAGCCGGTGGAGCAGGAAAAGACGAAAAATCCGGTAATGGTACAGGCGGCGGTATAAATGTAGTACCGATTGCTTTTGTCTCAGTTTGTGGTGATCATGTTCAAATTCATCCTGTTAACCCATCTGAACCGAATCTGGGTAAAGCTCTTTCAATGTTACCTGACATAGTAAAAAAAGTATCAAAATATGTTAAGAAAAAAGATGAAAACTGCAAGGAAAAAGATAAAGAAAAGGATTAGTTCCCATTTTTTTTAATGAGTTGTTAAAACCGGAAGAAAGTGATTTCGACTTTTAAATGTCTAACCAGACTGGCTTCTGGTTAGACATTTTAACAATTTTTACCACTCAGATTTCACACATATTAGTTTATTATATTTAATATTTTTGTTGACTAAAGCATTGTCAGCCAATAGCAGCTTCTTTGATTTCGATCAGGTTTTATAATCAATAAAAATAAGGAGACATACAATAGATGTTTGATAAAAGTAATCCAAAATATTTATGGGTTTCCAACGACTCATTTAATGGTGATGGAACCTGGGAAAATCCTTTTGGAAAAATTGAGTCAGCACTTGAGAGGGTTCAACCAGGCAATACTATTATCCTAAAAAATGGTACTTATTATAATGATATAACTATTCAGGTTAGCGGTACAACTCATATGCCTATAAAAATCGTTGCACAAGAAAAAGGAAAAGTAGAAATACACGGAGCCTGCTGGTTTTTATATGATGTTTGTGATTTTATTATTTCGGAACTGACTTTTAAGCGTTCTCCAAATGGTGCGATCTCTGTAATTGGAGCCTGTCAGAGAAATCGGTTCAATGATCTTCGTTTTATTGATTGTGGTACTGCCGATAAAACAACATGTACGATGTTTTTTGGTGGTTCAGGCGCCCAATGCAATCTTGTCGAAAATTGTTCATTCGAACAACAGAAAATAATTCATCCTGAAAAATACAGCCCTGAAAATGCAATTATTGGTCTTATGGTAACCGATGGTGATATTTTTGAGAAAGATTATATTAAAAACCATGTTTTCAGACGTAATCGGTTCGTCAATTATCAACATGGTATACTTTTGGGAAGTAATGATTCTTCTGAAAATCAGGGGAGCCATGTTATCGAATATAACACATTTGAGAATTGTTACCGTGATGGAATTACAATAAAATGCAGTGATACCCAGATCAGAGGAAATCTTATTACGAATTGTAGAAATAATTCGATTTTAATTCAGGCTGGAACTGGATCAGTAATAGAAAATAACCGAATCACAGACTCAAATAATGGAATTCTGGTTCATGATTGCGGCCATACAATTCAAAACAACTGTATTGTCCGATGCAATGGACCAGCAATTACAGTTTGTGGAAATCCAAATGATCAGTATAATGCCGCAAACAATCTTTTAATTGAGAAAAACACCTGCATCAACTGTGGTACATACTCTTCTGAAAACCGTGTATCCGGCATTAAAATTGAATCAGGTACAACCTGCATTGTGAGAAAAAATCTTTTTCACGGAGAAGGGAAACCTTGTCATTTCACCTCTCAGGCACAGGAAACAAAACCCGATGTTTCATCATGTTATCTGATAGAAGATAATGTAGTTTCAGGAAAATGTGAAATCATGAATGGTTTTTTTCCTAAAACCATCTCTTTTATTAATAAAGAATCTGATAATTTCGAAAATGATTCTAATTATGGGGCACAAGGCTGGATGCTAAAACCAGAAACGTTTAATCCTGATGTTGACAATGTTGATAGTGGTATTGACTATAGAATGTTAGGCATGTTAAGCGAAACCATTGATGCTGAACAGTGTGACTAACTATTAATAGAGCATTTGTCAACAATTACCTTATCTGGTATGATAAACAACCCTTTAATTTCTATTCCGAACCTGTATTTTCAAGTGTGCTCTTGAAGTATTCCAGAACACACACCACCAGCTGAACCAGGTTTAAATAGTTTGGGTAACTAAACATTTTAAATATGTTCAACTCGATTCTATAAACCACGTTATTTATAGGCCATGTCTTCGATGGGACGGACTATCTTATAGCTCTTTAAATAAAGATAAAAAAACAGTCCGTCCCCAAACGAAACGATTGCATTTGCCTGACAAATCAGTGACTTACGGGTGTGGCACGGGATAGAGTGCCATACATTTCTGCCGTTCTCAAGACCAACGGGGCAACGTAATGCTGCTTGAAATGCCTTGCCCGCGACACAGAGCTGTTTCAACTCTTTCCACTTATAGTTCTTTCCAAGATATTTCACTTACTTTTTTCATCAGATTTTTGCAGTAACTATTTAAGCTGGCAAGCACTTGTGATGAGTATTTTATTGTGGCGGTTCCTGTACCAAATGTTGACACCTCGCCGTCTGTCAACGTGACAACTGCACCCAATATTTCTGCATTTCCACTGATTTTTGCCATTCTGTCACAAATAATTAGCCCTTTAAATTTTCCGTCTGTTATTTGCAGTTCAGCTGATTTATATGCATTATGAACAATTAATATACCTTCAGATTCTCCAAAATGAACAGGCCCGACGTAATCCTGTGTAAGATAAACCAGTCCCTGAAATGGGGTGTTTAAATTATTTATTTTATATGAATCAAGTGCTCCGTGAGGCAGCCCAAGAAACGCTTCAGGGGAACTAAGAGAAGCACTTACTGGCATATGCTCCTCTGATACAATACCTCTGAGAGAATCTATTAATTTCTTGTCTACTGGCAGCTCGCCATTTCCACCAACTGTAGAACTACCCTCTACCGATAAGTAACCGCTGGTACTTACGCCATACACACCGTTACCTGCCAAAATTCCGGTTGAGTCATAATCTCTTCCATCTACTTCAATATTACCTTTTACAATGATACTGTTACGGGCTGTTATGGCACCCTTTACCGGGGGAAAAGGAATAATAAAATCCGGCAAAAATTCAGCCACAACACTAATTTTAGAAATTAGATCATGAACGAAACCGCTGCTTGTAACCCATATTGTATCCAGATTCGTTGTGGAACTGCATGTTACGCTGAATTTTCCATTTTCAAATGGATGAAGATTGTAAACAGATTCTTTATAATTTTTTGGTTTATAAATGCCCCATCTGATTTCACCATATAATCTTTCTTTCCCGGCTTCAGCAACATTAAGTGCTGTTGTTTTTGATTTACTCAATCCTGTTTTTTGTGTAGTATTTGACGAAGTATAGTAAAAAGCAGCGAATGTCAAATTAAGGATAAAGACAATAATTACAATAGCAACTATTGTAGATCCATGGTCATTTCTGAACATCACATTAAACCTTACTATATACCGTTTCTGATAAGAACTTCAGTATTTTCAGCTAATAATACTCTGTTATCTTCCATCCCGACATAACCACCAATTGTTACCATCAACACCCGGGCGTCAGAAACACGGTTTATTTGACTTCCCGAAATGTTTTTCGGAACCAGGTTTAACGTGTCGATACAATCCGATATTTTAATTTCAGTCCTGTTATGGCTTCTAATAAGCCCCGATCCACTGTTTTTTATGAAATAGGCGGTCCGGTCTACAGGATACACCCATGTATTTGTGGTATCGAATGGTCCGGCGGCAAGAAGATCCACAAAACAAACAGTATCCGGTCCATTAAAGCTTTTTCCAATCCGGTCTATTTCTCTGAAAACGGTATCTACACTTGAAATACAAACCCATCCATCGACATTAAAACCCTGACAATTTTCTATCAGTATCTTCCTGTCATATATATTTGCTTTTGATTTCATTTTGGTTTTAAGCTGGTTTTTGTTTACGAATGTTACCAGAATATCACTTGAGGTATCCGATAAGGATCCAATTACTCCATTACCTGGTATTCCAATTCCAGTCATGCGCATATCTTTTTCCAGGAATTCTTTAACGGTTAAAATATCTCTTTGAAGAATTGCCTTGTCGTTTTCTCTTGAAGCACTGAGACTGATATAGCGCTGCGATTTGTAGGCAGCCGACATAACCAGTGAACCTATAACCAAAGATATCATCAACTCAACTAACGTTAAGCCATTTACAGATTTTATACTTTTCATTTTTATGGCCTTGCGACAATGGTTGAAAGCATGATGGAATGTTTTTTGTCTGTAATCGGCCATGATACCTTTAAATCAATTTTTTTCTGAATACTGTCTTCGGTAACGGTCCAGCACCGTATGTATTTTCCCTTAATCTGATCCGAGCTGGTCATAATTGACTCATAATCAGAGCCCCGAAGCTTATCAAGAATCTGACAACCTGCAGAAGTAGCTTCAGACATCTCTTTAGAAGTAATATTTGAGTTAATCAGGGTTACAACACAGGCATTTAAACCAGTAACCAGCAACGCCAGTATTACCATTGCAACGATAACTTCCAGAATCGAGCTTCCATTCTCATTTTCTCTGAACATTAAACCACCCTCCTTGTAATTACATCGTAATTACATTATAAGTCTTCAGAGGACTGGAAAACGGAAGTATAATTTCCGGTTTTGAATACTCGTATTATGAAAACAGGAATGTCAGAATTTCACGATTATTTTCAAAATAGGATCTACTGCTTTTATCTGAAAAATTTTTTAATTCATTATGCTCATCCAAATCACCAAACATGTCAATTTTGTAATAATTAAAAGCATCTTTAAAAAGATGATACAAAGAAAGAACCTGTTTAGCTCCAAAACCGGAACCGGTTCTCCAGAGATTACGCAACTGGCGATCGGTTATACGCATATAATCTGCCCATTGGGTTACAGTATCGGGGTTTTTTTCGAATAAAACTTTTGTTGCCAGATTAAGAGTATCACCTGATGATTCATTGTAACGAAAATTCACAATATTCAGGAGAGCATTTCTGCTGACAATTTGATAGAATTTGCAGGTGTCAAACATTGTGCCTTTTTCAATTACAGTTTTTGCTCCAAGCTGAATGCAGGTTGCTCCCTTTTTGGGTGAATCCGAACCAGTGCGTACGATCACCGAGCAATGATTTGTATAATTACGTAAAATATAAAACTCATCATTATCGATATCACTGATTCCTAAATCCAGAATGCATACATGAAAACGTTTTCCTGAACGAAACAAGGAAACAGCCTCTTTGTTTGTTGTTACTGTATACAAAGAAAAAAGCTGAACAGGCTCCAGTATTTCAGTAATCAGTTCTGCCTGAAACGATTCATCTTCAATTATCATTATATTGATGGTATTATCAATATAATCATACGGTCTCAATATATTGGATTTCATTTCTTTTTTCTTTAAAGAGCGTTTTGTAATTTACTGAAATTACAATTTTACAAATTTGGGTTGAATGATTGACAGTATTCTGGTATTGTTAATAGCTTTCTATTTTCAAACCAGTTTTAACATAAACAGAGTTACATAAAAAGCTGTAATTTTTTATTAATCTATTCTGCTAAAATTCTTTTCTCAACATCCGGTATTGCGTTAATAAGTTCCAAACGGATATTATAACTCAAATCAGGCCATATAGCAGATAACTCATCAAAGACTTCTATATCACTTATTACCGGTGATGTTACTTTGTATTTTTCCGGTAATGAATCATATCTTATCAATAAATCTTTTAAATATATGGCATATTGGTTTTCATTGATCAGTTTATCATCACATGCATTTTTTAGTTTTGCTACGGGATTATCTATTCTGGAAACCTTCTCCGGTTCCTGACTTTGTTGAACTGTACTTTTATTATTAAAGGATATAGCAGTACCAATTGATACAATTGCCAATAACACTGCTGCCGCAATAAAATAGATAGATTTATCAGACAGTTTTTTCTTTATAATTATTTCTGAACTGCTATTTTCGGCTAATTTTTTAGCCATTGAAGCGATGATTTGTTCGCGACTCATATTTTTCGATGTATTACGTTTCATTATTAATTTTCTTTAAAAATATCTGCTTTTCCCCTACCAATTGTATCACACTGGAATGACTTATTCAATATTAACATTACATTAACATTACATGAATCATATCATTTAGCTTGCAAACCGTTTTCGTCGTGCACTGCCATAAGTAGAAGCATGTACCGGGAGCGGTATTGAACAAAAATGGTTTTATGACTCTGTGAAGACCATATAAGCCTGATTGGTTATCAAGCTCTTCCAGAATACGGTCATTGGCGCCAAAAAGCTTGTGAAAAAGGTATCATACTAACAGTCCTTTAAAAGAATTAATTCCGGTTACTTTTTACTCTTGCCATTACAGATAATTTCATGAAACAGACCAATTAAAAAATCTGAGTTTTATTATTAATTAAATGTTCGAGTTATGGGCTTGCTGACAGTTGGCATAAACGTTGCCGTTAAAAGGCATGTAGCATGATTCAGGAATTACAACCAACAAAGTGAAATAACATGAATGGAACCATACCGATTAAAATCGGAATATACGGTTCATATGGTGGACTTAATCTCGGTGATGAAGCAATACTGCAAAGTATAATACTTCAAATACGAAATACTATTTCATGCGAAATTACTGTTTTTACCCGATCTTGTGGAGATACTCTTTTTCGACACAAAGTAGACAGGGTTATACCTAACAGAAAAATGGCAAGAACGGAAATATTACCTGAAATTGAACGGCTTGACATTTTGATTATAGGAGGTGGTGGAATAATTTATGATGCTGATGCGAAAGTTTATCTTCGTGAAGCACTTTTAGCGATAGAGAAACAAATTCCTGTAATGATCTATTCTGTTGGTGCAGGTCCATTAAAAGAACCTCCCGTACAGGAATATGTAAGCTATGTTCTCAATCAGGTTGATGCGATAACTGTCAGAGATCGCCGTTCTCGACAGATTCTTGAAAACGCCGGTATAGATCGTGATATTACAGTAACAGCTGATCCTGCCTTATTGCTTTCATCTGAACCAATAAATAATAAAACACTTAAAAATGAAGGACTTTTGGGTAAAAGGAATCTTATAGGAATGTCTGTGCGTGAAGTCGGAGTTGCGGCACCAGACATTAGAGAATCCCATTATCACAGCCTTTTAGCTAATGCTGCGGATTACATGATCGAAAGATATAATGCAGATGTGATTTTTATACCTATGGAACCCAGGACTTTTGATCTGCAGCATTGCCATGCAGTCATTTCACGAATGCTGCACCCACAGAGGGCAACTGTTTTACAAGGCTCATATACCTCAGGACAGATGCTTTCAATAATCGGGAAACTTGAATTCGCAGTAGGAATGCGGCTTCATTTTTTAATCTTTGCAGCAATTCAAGGAGTACCATTTGTAGCACTTCCCTATTCGCCCAAGGTTGCAGGATTTCTTGATGACATGCAAATAGAGATGCCGCCTATTTCAGCTGTTAATGAGGGCCGGCTTATTGCATATATAGATAAATATTGGGATCAAAGAAAAATGATTCAAGCTCAAATCAAAAGACTACTTCCAGAGCTCCGGAGGCGTGCCATGCAAAACAATTCAGTTTTAATGAATATTATCAGAAGCAATAAAAAGTTCTCAAAGGGAGCAGCTTGAAAAATTTAAAAAAAACTTAGGACTATAAAATGCCACCATTAAAAGGACCTAAAAAGAATCATACTGTTGCAGTCCCCCCTTCAAAAGCACTGATTGCTGCAGAAACGGATGTACTTGTAGTTGGTGGTGGTCCTTCCGGATTAGGAGCATCACTTGGTGCTGCCCGGGCAGGTGCCAGGGTAATACTGACAGAACGATATGGATTTGTTGGAGGCGCTTCAACAGTTGCACTGGTTATGCCGTTAATGTCGGCTCATACTCAGGAACCTGTATTGCGAAAACCAGGGAAAGAATTCCTTTTCCCAACCGATCATGGTGATGGTAAAAGAGTTATTGCCGGTGTACTACTTGAACTGGTTAACAGGTTAATTGAAAATAGAGGAGCAACTCCTCCATCAATCGACACAGGCTACGTTGTTCCATTCGATCCGGAAATTTTAAAATATACCGCACTTTGTATGCTTGATGAGGCAGGTGTGGAGGTACTTTTCCATGCATATGCATTTAATTACCGAAATACCGATTCACCGGAGGTCTTTTTTCACACAAAGTCCGGTCCGGTTGTAATTAAAGCAAAATTCGTAGTAGACTGTACTGGTGATGGTGATATTGCAGCTTATGCTGGAGCGAAATATGAAATTGGCAGAGAATCGGACGGATTGACACAACCAATGACAAAATATTTCCGAATGGTTGGATTTAATCGGCCGGCTTTTTTAGAGTATATAAAAAAGCATCCTGAACAATGGTATGGAGTTTTTGGTTTATGGGATCTGGTAGAAAAAGCTACCAATGATGGAAAACTGAAGCTTCCAAGGGAAGATATACTGATGTTTTCTACTCCTCATGAGCATGAACTAAGTGTTAATAGTACACGGGTTTCAAATGCCTTGAGTACAAATACATTTGATCTTACGCGCGCCGAATATGAAAGCAGGTTCCAGGTTCATGAAGTTTCGGAGTTTCTCAAACTCTATGTACCTGGATTCGAAAATTCATATATGATTCAAAGTGGTGCCCAAATAGGAATACGGGAAGCCAGAAGAATAATCGGTGATTATGTATTGACAGGTCAGGATATAATTGAAGCCCGAAAGTTTTCAGATGTAATTGCCAGATGTGCATATTCACTGGATATTCATAATCCAAAAGGAAAAGGTACCCGAATCGAAAGACTTCCTCCTGGTGAATCTTATGACATTCCCTTACGATGCCTGTTACCTTTAAATCTTAAAAGAATCCTGATTGCCGGACGATGCATCTCCGGAACGCATGAAGCACATTCCTCTTATCGGATTATGCCTGCTGCCATGGCAACAGGACAGGCTGCAGGTGTTTGTGCTGCAATCGCTGCCCATGAATTTTCTGATATTCACTCCATAAAACCTCTTCTTGTTCAAAATGAACTTCTACGTCAGGAAGCAGATCTGGGAGATGTTTTTCAAAGATAAGCTTACCTTGCATATTAAGCCTGCAATAACCAATTTTATTTAACACAGACTCTTTCATGCCTCTGAAATCTGATTTTTTAAGGATATCTGATGAAAAAAACCATTTCAGAAATCTGTTTACCTTTTATTCTTTTGGCGAATATTACATTTGCAGGCAATACATCAAACCATTTTCCGGTTAACTGGACCGGTACAGACCACATAATAAAAGGTAATTACAATGATGCTTTGCAGCACGTTTTAAAAGACACATCCTGTGAAGATTCATTGGCTAATTTCTTTAAGCTTGCTTATATTCATAAAAATCTTAAAAATCACAGTAAAGCACTGTTTCTATACAGACTTGCAGCCGGGAAGAGTGAAGTTATAGCTCCTCTTGCTTATAAATACATAGGTGAAATCGAACAGGAACTTGGACGTACAGAAAACAGCTTGTCTGCTTATCGAGCTGTACTTCAATATCAGCTCCCCAATAGATATAAATACCTTATTTTTGAAAAAATTCGTTCAGTTCTCGAAACTGATACAACAAATATTATTAATTCACCATGGCTTGAAGAATACAGGAAATGGGCTGTTTCACAAGAAACAATCAGCTTTTCAATAGCAGACCAGATTGATACTCTTGCTCCTCAAAAAAAATGGAGCGCGATTGATTCATTACTGAATATTACCAAACTTAAAGGTGATGAAGGGTGTAGAATTGCAACTATTATTTACAATGCGAATCCTCAAATATCTGATTTGAAAAGCTCCAGCTTCTTCTCGCTTGCATTAGCATCGTTTTCATGCAAACGATGGAAATCAACCAGTCAATTTCTGACTCTTTCGAAAAAAGGTAAGGATTTTATTAAAACTGTATCACAGCGTAGTTTTCATTACCTTGAAACACAGCTCAGTTATCAGGAGAAAAAATATCAGAAAGTTGTTTCTCTTGGTAAAGATTACATTAAAAAACATGGGAATGATCCTGATTTAATCATGTCAATAGCCCGTTCTTATCGTAATATCGGAAAACCTAAGGAATCAAATTACTGGTATGACCTTTATACTAAGCTGTATCCCAGCCATTCACGATCACAGGAGATAGTCTGGCTAAAAGCCTGGCAGATGGAAGACAAAAATCTTTGGAGGCAAGCTGCAACTCACTATCGCGAAATTATAACCAAATATCCCAAAGGCAAACGTGTAGACGAATCGTATCTCAGACATGCCCTTTGTTATTATCGCATTGGCCAACACGACTCTGCACTTACCTTTCTGGAACGTTTTACAAAAAACAATCCCAACTCTTCATTTTTCCTGGCAGGGTGTTATTGGAAAGCCAAAAGCCTCCTTGCACTGAAGAAACAGGGTGATGCCAGGGGAACATTCAGAAAAATTGTTTTAACCGAACCTCATGATTATTATGCCCATCGTTCATCACAGGAACTTGCAATTCTTGGAGATACTGTAGTTGGAATCAATTCCGATACTGCATTTGATCTAAACAACACCCTCTTATGGCTCGATTCAATTTCACCTTCAAATTTAAAAAAAACACTGACACGTATAGATTCAATTAATTATTTAAGAGGCCTTCATTTTTCTTCGATCGGGGCTGTAGAAAGTGCAGATTTCTTTCTGGAACCGCTGGAATTATCATATCCAGGCAATTTAGTGTTACAGTTTAAGCTTGCTTTGGCATTTACGGTTTCAGATGCTCCTGCCCAGGCATACAGAATTGCCAGACGGCTGGCATGGAGAATACCACAAGACAAACGAAGCAATTTACCTGGTACGGTTTATTCACTGCTATACCCTTCTTTTTATTCCGGTAATATTCTTAAAGAGGCCAGGTCCCGCAATGTTGATCCTTTGCTGGTCAGTGCTGTTATCAGACAAGAATCCATCTTTAATTCCACAATAGTATCACCAGCTGGAGCCATAGGTTTAATGCAGATCATGCCCTACACTGGTGAATATATAGCAAAGAAACTTGGTGAAAAGTATGTAAAAGATTCATTATCATGCCCTGTTCCAAATATTCGCTTTGGAATCTACTACTTAAAGGAGCTGCTTGATCGTTTTGATAATAATAAAGTTATGACTTTAGCCAGCTATAATGCCGGACCTCATAATGCAGAAAAATGGTATAAAAGAAACAAAGATCGTGAATTTGATCTGTTTGTTGAAGATATCGGATTCACAGAAACCCGTAATTATGTGAAAAAGGTATTAGGTAATTATTGGTCATACCAGCAGCTCATAAAAAGCTCGTTTTTTTCGTATAATCAATCGGGAAAAAATGATTTTGTATTAAATCCATTAATACAAAACAATATCCCTGCAAAACAAAATTGAACTGAAACAAACCAGTTTATAAATTTTTTATATTTATGAAACTACCATTTTTATTGAAAAACCCTCTGTACCCCTCGTATTTTATAAATAAAACTATGTTAACCATATTCACTGGTCATCTAAAATCTGCATAAAAGGAGTTTCTATGCTTAAACGAATCTTTTTGGTAAGTGCTTGTCTGGTCGTCTCTGTAATGGCTCAGGACGAAGAAGATGTCAAAGCAGATTCAATCGTTTACGACAAACCTACTGAATGGCAGATTTTTTCTGCTGACGCTCCGGTAACGGCATTCACTGTTCAGGGGAATCTTCTGTGGTATGCGACAGAACAGTCTGTTTTTTCCTCAAGTTTAACATCAAAAGATATCAGAAACTATTCAACACTGGGGAATATCCCTGGCAGTAATGTTACCAGTATGGCCACTGACAATAAAGGGAGTGTCTGGTTTGGAAGCCAAAACGGTGTAGCTGTCAGAACAGGGAACAGCTTTACCTGTTATACAACAGAAAATGGAATTCCGGATAATTCAGTTAATGCATTACTGGCTACGACTGATGGTAAAGTGTGGATTGGCACAAACAATGGAGCTGCAGTTTTCCAGAATGGTGAGTGGAAAACCTACACCACTAAGGAAGGTCTGGCACATAACAAAGTTAATTCACTTTTAGCCGATAAAGACGGTGTTATATGGTTTGGAACCGAAAAAGGAATAAGTGTCTTTGATGGATCCTCATGGAAAGTTCATGACATGAAAAGTGGGCTCAGCTGGAATAGTGTTAAAGCCCTTGCAAAAGATCCACGAAAGGGAACAATCTGGGCTGCAGTCGGAGAAAAAGACGTCAATTGTTATACTAATGGCAAATGGAATACTTACATGGATATCTTGCCTGACATTCGGGATATTATGGTTGATACCCAAAGCAGAATCTGGTTCGGTTCTACTAACGGTTACATAAAATTCAATGGTGATGAATGGGTTTCAGATCCAAAGAAAAATGGTGTACCGGCAGCACAAGTGCGGAAAATGAACCTCGATAAAAATGGCAATCTCTGGTTTGCAATTGAAACTGGCGTACTACGTCTTTCTAATCCTTATCCGTTCTAATTCAGTTTCGATTGGCATAATCATTGCTGGTTTTTTAACTACATTTTACTCTCAAATTTGAGCAGTCAAGTGGAATGTTTTTTATTGGTGAACTTAAAACTATTCCAAAAATTAAACAGAATTTATTCAGGAATCGTTTCAGTAGCCATAATTAATTGTATTTATAACACACCAGGGAGGTTGCTGTGATATGGACAAAATAAAGATCGCAATCGTGGGCATCGGCAATTGCGCAAGTTCTCTAATACAAGGTATTGAGTATTACAAAGACAAAACACCGGAACAGGCAATAGGACTTATGCATTGGGATATCGGAGGATTTTCTCCTTCAGATATTGAAATAGTTGCTGCATTTGATATTGATTCCAGAAAAGTTGGCCGTGATGTAAACGAAGCGATCTTCGCTCTGCCGAATTGCACAAAAATTTTCTGCCCTTCTGTTCCTGAAACAGGAGTAACGGTCCCAATGGGGAAAGTTCTGGATGGATTTTCTGAACATATGAACGAATATGATGAAAACGTCAGATTCTTATTAAGTTCAGAAAATCAACCTGACGGGAAGGAAGTGGTATCTATTCTTAAAAATTCCGGCGCAGAAATGCTTCTGAATTATCTGCCTGTAGGTTCGGAAGAAGCTACAAAATTTTATGCTCAATGTGCTCTTGATACCGGTATCGCCTTCATTAATAACATTCCGGTTTTCATTGCCAGTAATCCGGAATGGGCACAAAAATTTGAAGAAAAAAATATTCCTGTAATAGGAGACGATATCAAAGCTCAGTTGGGTGCGACTATAACACATCGGACACTAACTGACCTTTTCAAAAAAAGAGGCGTCGAACTGGAACGTACTTACCAGTTGAATACCGGGGGCAATACAGACTTCCTTAATATGCTTAACAGAAAACGGTTAAGCTCCAAAAAAGAATCTAAAACTGAAGCAGTCCAGTCTGTTACAGCTACAAGACTGGATAATAGAAATATTCATGTCGGCCCTTCTGACTATGTCCCATGGCAAAATGATCAAAAAATCTGTTTTATACGTATGGAGGGAAAACTTTTCGGAGATATTCCGATGAATCTTGAATTGAGACTCTCAGTTGAAGATTCACCGAATAGTGCAGGCGTTGCTATTGATGCTATCAGGTGTTGCAAACTTGCTATTAATGCAGGACTTGGTGGAGTTCTGTTTTCACCTGCCGCTTATTTCTGCAAACATCCACCAAGACAACTCACTGATGACGAAGCTTATCGAGGTGTGGAAGAATTCATTAAACAATACAGCGTCCAGCCAGTCATTAGCTGATTTTCACCGGGATTTTGCAGTTTTGGAAAGTACGCTGAGTTTAATTATCCAAGCAATGGATTAATCCTTCTTATGATTAACTACTTTAATAATTTTAATAAGTGTACTTTGTCGAAATTGCGAAATCCAGGACTATCCTGAAACTGACATACTTTCAAACATACTGTCCTGATATTAAATTTAACTTTTTCCAGACTAAACCCAAGCCATCTTATTCTGCACAATTGTATTTTGATATCAGATTATTTTTTTTCTTTATAAATCGGTAAAATGCAAATGATTTACCAGGCTTTAAGTAATTTTACTACGACAATCTGATTTATCAGAAAAGGAGCTTTCTTATGTTCAATGCAAACGAAATTTTTAATATTGGAATTGAAATTGAGAAAAATGGAGAATCTTTTTACCGTTCTGCTGCTCAAAAAACAGATGACATAGATATCAAAAACCTGTTTAACGAACTGGCTGGCTGGGAAAAACAGCACATTGAAATTTTTGAAACACTCAAAGCTTCATTTCCAGATAAAGACAAGGAAAAGGATATATATGACCCTGAAAATCTTACCCATTTATATCTGAAAGCAGTCGCAGACAACGAGGTTTTTGTCAAAGGAAAAGAACTGTCGCCTGATAATTCTAACTCCGTTACGGAAATCCTTAAACAAGCTATTGAATTTGAGAAGGATTCTGTTGTACTGTATACATCAATGAAAAATCTGGTTGGTGATGATTTTGGTAAAAGACATATCGACAAGCTTATAACTGAAGAAATTAATCATATAGGACAGCTTACTAAAAAAATCCAGGAACTGCATATTTAAACCTGAATAGTATTACTTACTTAGGGATCTGCTCAATTCCATAACTGAAAATCATCATCAACTTGACGTCTCTATTCTGACTAACAAAGGTTACAAATTATATCATGGAATGGAAATGATTTTTTTACCTGTTTGCTTTTCAGATTTTTCTGAATTTGGTGAAGACTGTTATAAACATTCAGTAAAAAGCCGGATTTTTAACTGCTTTAGCACTGTTCTATTACGTTTTTTGTTTACAACAGTTTCATTATTTTTCATTATTTCAGGATGTTCAACAAGCCCACGCTACAAACGTCCTCGTATTGGAATTCAACACAAACATTTCGGAACAACCAGCCATAGCAAACCTTCAATCCATACACAAACCGGAATGGCTTCCTTTTATGCGAAAAAATTTCATGGAAAAAAGACTGCCAGTGGTGAAATTTATTATAAACATAAGTTTACTGCAGCTCATCGCAACCTTCCTTTTAATACACTGGTCAAAGTTACAAATCTCGAAAATAACCGTTCAGTTATTGTAAGGATTAATGATCGTGGTCCTTTTGTAAAAAAAAGAATCATCGATCTTTCAGAAGCTGCTGCAAAAAAAATCGGTATGATTCACAAAGGTGTTGCTAAAGTACGTATTGATGTCATAAATGATTATTGAAAGTTCAGGAAAGGTTTTTGGTCAACGATGAGAATAATGCCAATGTCTAGTTATTTACCGACAATAAAAGGACTTGCTGCCAATTTTATAAGGAGAGAACCGGTTTACCCGTTTTATGCTTCATTCAAACTTACATCAAAGTGCCATTTTGGCTGTCCATTCTGCAATGTAAAAAAAAATCCGGTAAAGGACCTGTCGACAAATGATATAAAAACCATTCTCGACAACCTTTCAAGATCATCGGTGCTTATGACCAGTTTTGAAGGCGGCGAACCTCTTTTGAGAAACGATATCGGAGAACTTCTTGAATATGCCCGATCATGTAAATTTTACCTTCTTTTTACCACCAGCGTAAAAAATCTTACAAAATACCCTCTTGAACATTATGCCCGTTTCATCGATTTTCTTCATGTGTCTATAGATGAAGGACATGATAATCTCGAAATGTTTAATTTGCTGCCTGAATTATCATCCCTGCCGCTTCAGGTATCAGTTCAATCAGTTGTAACACGTGACACAGTAGAATCTCTTGATCATAAGGTTGAATTATGCTGCAAATATGGAGCAAACATTGTGATTATACCTGCTGCTCACATGGATAACACCGAAAACCATTTCCCTGACATAGACTCACTTGAAAAAAAACTCCTTTATCTGCGTAAAAAATATCCCGACACGATTCATACTCCCCAGGGATATTTCAGTGCTTACCGAAAAAGGAAATGTTCCACTGCATCAGTAATTATTGCACCGGATGGAAGACTTTACTATCCATGCCATATTCTTCAAACAAAGGGGCCGGATTTACGTTATACAGATTTAACAGAATGGCTATTATCACCCCAAGCTGTGAAAGCCCGGAAAGTTATGAGAGAGTGTACAAGAAATTGCGGCTGGTATCAGTATTACTCGATCGATTCGTATACGTCAGTTTCATCTGTAATCGAAACACTAAAACCGATTCTGGTTAAAAAACACAGGAAATCAGGATGTAAGTAAAGTATAAATTTCCCGAAGCTGTTTTTTAATATCTTCGATTGATATCGTTGTCTCTGAAATGCGCATGGTTTGTACAGGTGCTTTTTCTGAGTTATTTCCGTTTTCCGAAAGCTTTTTTTTGGCTCCGGGAATGGTGAACTTCTCTTCGTAAAGCAAGTGTTTGATATATTTTACAAGCTCAATATCCTTTTCTCTGTAAGCCCTGTTTCCAGCACGATTTTTCTTGGGACGAAGTTGAGTAAATTCGCTTTCCCAGTAACGGAGCACATGTGGTTCCAACCCAATTATCTTGCAAACTTCACTGATCGAATAGTACATTTTTTTGAGATCCATAATTATTTACCTTTCCGATCCTGATGCAGCATTATGTTGTTTATCCGAACAGCTCATCACTTTTTGTGAACCTTTTTGCATGGCATTTACATCTCCATAATCAGTCCCATCAGGCCTGATCCTGTCTATAAACAGCTGCAGGGCATGGCCATTTGGATTCTACAGACAATCAAGCAGGCGCTTGATAATACCCCGGCGCATTTAACAACCGGTAATTATGTCTTTCTGAGTGATTGAGACATTTAAGGTGTATCTCACCACCATTCCGGCTTCAATTCCCTGACCATTAAATCCCGTGTTGCGATTTTGGCATTCTTCCCCTCAAACAAAGTTTTGTATACTTCACGTGTAATCGGCATCTCTATGTCTAGTTTTTCCGAAAGAAGATAAGCGGATTTGGTTGTCTGAACACCTTCAGCAACCATTGTCATCTTTTTCAAAGCCTGTTCAAGGGTCAGGCCTGATGCGATCAATTCTCCCATTTGTCTGTTTCGGCTATGTTTACTTATACATGTGGTAATAAGGTCTCCTATACCTGCCAGACCAGAAAAGGTAGCTTCCTGGGCGCCCATTTTTCTTCCCAAACGCATCATTTCAGCAATACCTCTTGTCAGAAGAGCACCTTTTGTATTATCACCAAACCCCAAACCATCGCAGATTCCCGCAGCAACTGCAATAACATTCTTTATGCTGCCTGCCAGTTCGACTCCACGCATATCAGAGCTGGTATAAATTCGAAACGATTCTGTAGAAAACTTCTCCTGAATCAAAACTGCCAGATCATGATTATCTGATGCAGCTACAATAGTACTGGGAATTTCGCGTGACACCTCTTCTGCATGAGATGGTCCGGAAAGTGCCACAATTTTATCTGTAACCAAACCAGGTATTTCTTCAAGTAATACATCTGTCATCAGGCAGAGCGATTCTATTTCAATGCCTTTAGCAACCATAACCCATCCCATTATCTTTTCAAGATCATTTTCACCTACGGATTTGACGAGTAATTTCATGGTTGAACGCATGGTCTGAGATGGTACGGCGCAAATGATGTATTCCGAATCTTTTACCACGGTTTCAATATCATTTGTAATAAATATGTCTTCGGGAAGTTTTATTCCGGGAAGTTTCACAGGATGTTCTCGTTTGGATCTGAGCATATCTGCATCGTTTTTGTTGAATTCCCACATGCTTATTTTGTGATTACGATTGTGTAAAAGTACCGAGAGTGCAATCGCCCAGCTTCCGGCACCTAAAATTCCAACTTTCACTTTTCCTCCGAATCTGTTAATTCCAGATTTTTGTCCTCCGATGAATACCCCATAAATCGTTTCGAATTCGAACGGGCAATTGGCCGAAAATCCATCACCACAGGGCACCCACGGAAATCGTAAGTTTCATATATTTTGTTTATTAAATATCTTGTATAAGACGGAACAATACTTTCCGGATTAGTGACAAACCCACGGAACAGGGGAAAAGGTGCAGCCAGTTGCTTTGCCCCCAGAAATCTTACCGGATTTTCAGGTATTGCAGGATGAGGGTGAACTCTGGTCCATTCAAAAAGTCTGTTTTCAAACTCTGAAGATGAAACCCTGCTTGTCATACGTTCCTTTATTTGCATTGCAGTATTTAAAATGACATTAACCCTCTGTCCGGTTAATGCAGAAATTGAAACCATCGGGACATACCTTAATTCAACATATTGCTTACGAGCTTCTGCAACTAACTGATCAAATGTTTTGTGGTCCTTGTTCATTATATCCCATTTATTCCATACAACCACAACACCTTTATGGAATTCAAAAATTTTACGTAAAATACGCAGATCCTGAACTCCTATACCAACCGTGACATCAATAACAAGTAAACATATATCGCTTCTCTCAATACTACTGATTGCACGAAGATTGGAATAATACTCTAAATCCAGTTTGATGTGAGATCGTTTTCGTAATCCGGAAGTATCTATCAGCACTATTTTTTTCTCGTTATAAACCAGTTTTGAATCTATAGCATCCCTTGTAGTCCCGGGAACGGAATCAACTATCATACGATTCTGATTAAGCAATTTGTTTACAAGTGATGACTTGCCGGCATTTGGCCTTCCCACAACAGCCAGTTTCAACTCATCCTCGCTGTTTTCAATCTCAGGCAATATCTCTTCTGTTTTTTGCCGAATCAAATCTACCATCTCATCAAGAAGATCGGCAACACCATTTCCATGAAGTGCCGATATAGAAAAAGGTTTACCCAGGCCAAGAGAACGGAAAGTATCTACCTCATACCGGACATCACGCGCTTCAGCTTTATTTACAGCGACAATAACATTTTCAGATGCTTCACGCTTAAGCTGTTTTGCTATCATTTCATCAAAATCTGTTGGACCGGTCCGCCCATCAGTAACCAGAATAACAACATCCGATTCATTAACCGCAATACGTACCTGCTCATAAATTGCTTCAGGTATGGCTTCCCGAACTGTCGGCAGCATTCCACCCGTATCCACCAACATGAAATCCAATCCATTCCATGATGCGGTATAGTAGTTACGGTCTCTTGTTACACCGGGCATGTCATCAATAACTGCTACCCTTTTGCCGATAATACGATTAAACAAACTTGATTTGCCAACATTAGGTCTGCCGACAATTGAAATGACTGGTACAAAAGACAGAGCCGCACCTCCTTGCAAAACAAAATACAATTTAAGTTACTTTTTTTTTAAGGCGTTGTCAACATTAAGTTTACAAAATTCCTTTTACATATAACTAAAAGTGAATTTAAACCTGTTTCTTTATTGGATAAGCACATTAAGGAGGATGACTTAAACGACAAATTTCAAGATGCCTGAAGTCTTCGCAAGTGGCCTCTTGCAACTATGGCCCACCAGCTCTGGGGATTACGTTTCGAGAATTCTGTAAATCCGCAAACAGCTTCCTTCCTTCTCATTAATTTCGATGCAACGTGCCCCAAATTGTACCAGGCCATTGTAAAATTGTTATTTTTTTGGAGTAATGTCTGAAGCATTTGAAGAGAGATGTCAAATTTACCTTTCTGGTATTGAAGAATAGAACCGATCCACAAGTCCTGCTCGGAGCAATTCTCAATTCCATCTTCAATTTTTTCCTCAATCTGTTTAAAAAGGTTTTCATATTCTGAAATAGAGAGTGCAAAATTCTGGTAAGGTGCCGGTGTATATATATCATTTTTATCTGGTGCGATCTCGTGCTCGAACCACTCTTTAACACCTTTTTGAAGAACACGATATCCTTTGTATTCAGAAATCATCCATTTTACATAATCTTTTATCAAATAAGAGCGCAGCTGCAAACTTGAACGTATACTTTTCATCTCAGGAAGTTGGTTATAAGAGTTAATCAACACCCTGTCTTCATCTACGTCAAGACGATATTCTATCAGGCCGGAAGCCACAGATGCAATAGGATTATTTTCAGGAACCATCGTTGGAACCAGAATTACATTATTTTTCCAATCATAAAGAGAATTCCCGATTCCAGGCACAAAAAGCACACGCGGTTTTCCAAAAAGATTCACCCTGTAATTACGAAAAATTTTCGGATCAAATTCCATGACCCGCTCTATACACTCTCGTAATGTTTTGTAGTTGAAATATGGTTTTTCTTTAAGAAGAACCGGACAGGTCTCTATCCTGAGCCGCTTTGCAGACAATTTCACAAGATCCCTGATATACTCTAACTCTTTCCTTATAGCATTTTCTACTTCAAGAAGTGAAACTGTTTGCTGCTTTTTTTCGATGCATTCCAATTCAGCTTTTGTTTTTTCTAATACGACCTCTAAATCTATTATCTGATTAAATTCTGAAACGATCTGATCCCCGGCCTTTTTCAGCTCGAACATTGCTCCCCGATCATCTATGGAATCTATCAGAGAATTTACCCAGGCTAACTCTTTTTGAAGCTGCTTTTCACGGTCAAAGTGTTCACGTTTCTGTTGAACAGAAAAAAAAACTCCCCTGGATATCGCCTTTTTCATACGCATACTCTCAAACTGCATCACATCTGTTTCTTCGAGGCCATTTATCCTTTTTTTCACAGGTACGGAGAGTACAGTCGGGTTAAGCAAACCAAGTAAATGTTGCTTCCTCTCTTCCTGAATTTCTGCCACCATCTTTTCTTTTTTCTGGATCTGCATTTTCACAACCCGGATCTCATTCTCAAGGTTTTCCTTTTTATCCCCAAGCAGTAATCGGGAATAAAGATCCATAAGCCATTGTGATATTGTTAATACCTGCAAAGGAAATTGTGAAATATCCTCATTTACAATAGCTTCTCTTATCTGATCAGTATTTTCATGCACCTCTTTGCACAATCCAAAATCAATAAGATCGCTTTCTGATTTGAGAAAAGACTCAAGATTACCATTATTCCTGACAACATCAGCTATCGCCTCAATTATCATAGACCAGAACGGACCATTACAGTCTGTTGATGAGTCGCTGCAAACCTTATCAAGAGATCTTTTAAAATTGTCTGAGTATTTCATAATTTATACCAGAAAGTTTAAGTCAATGAATAGATCAATTCAATATCTATATAATCAAAATTCTAAATTTATTACATATCTTATCATAAGATAAACCTGTTTTCTATATTTCAAGAAAATATCCTGCCTGTATTTCGGAATCTCCTAGTTGTACCCTATTTCATAATAACCTCCAGACGAATGCTGATAACTGAACACCCTGACATAAAACGGATAAACAAATGAATCCGGAATATTTAAAGTATCATTTTTTTTATACTGACGATCAGAACTCTTTTCACCATTAACATCGTATAACATAAAGGTTGTTTGAGAAACAGGTGAAACGAGATAAACACTCCGTATTGATGAATCCGGTATGATATAACAGTCGGTATCACCAACTGTTGATATACTACCAAAAAGTTTTCGTTGTAAAATGTCTGAAGTCGGAAAACTGTTATTTGGCTCCTGCTCCAGATAATAAGTGTAAAATGTTATCGAATCTCCTTCAAGTAGTATCTGACCCGATTTTGAAACCAGATCATTTAACAATTTTACTGTATATTTCTTATTGCCTTCCAATGGACAGAAAAATGAGATTGAAACAGTATCTTTCGAAGGAGATACAAATGATTTAAAACTTGGTATCTGCGGCGAAAACACCACTTCAACCGCACTTGAATCTGATAATGATTCAGAAATAACAATATTCAGGGGCCCATAAGGAGAAATTGTATCAACACTGCCGGACAATTTCATGCTCAAAACCGTTTCAGGTCCTGATGGAACCACACAAAAAAAAGCCGGCAGTATTAAAAAAAACATGAGTAAACATATATTTTTATTCATCATTCAATTATACGGTTATTATCCCGGAAGGGCAAACACTTAAAAAAGTGCTTATGACAGACAACCCATTAAAAAATCTGGTCGTTATATGCGGCCCGACAGCATCAGGAAAAACCACATTAGGGGTAACTCTTGCCCTGAAATATAATGGTGAAATCATCTCAGCTGATTCCCGTCAAATTTACAAAAGAATGGATATCGGAACAGGAAAGGATCTTGATGAATATTCAACCCCAGGCGGTACAGTCCCTTTCCACCTTATAGATATTGTTGATCCATATGAAATTTATACTCTTTATCATTACAAATCTGATTCTCTTAAAACTGTTGATAATATCCTGAAAAGAGATCGGTTACCTTTTCTTGTTGGTGGTACGGGTTTATATATTGAAGCGGTTTTGCGAGATTATGATATACCTGCTGTACCGGAAAACCCGGAACTTAGAAAAAAACTCATGCAAAAAGAGCCCCTCTGGCTTGAAAATGAACTTAAAAGGATAAATCCCAAACTATACCTACAAACTGATCTAAGCAGTAAAAAACGGATAATTCGATCTATTGAAATCACAACCTATAACCAGGAAAACACCCAAAACGGTTGTAACGAATCAACCATTCCGTCTATTAAAAATTGCAATTCAAGTTTGAATCCTGTTGTGATATGTACCAAATGGGACAGATCTGTGCTTCGGGAACGTATCGACACAAGACTAAAGAAACGGCTGGATGAAGGTTTGATTGATGAAGTACGTAATCTCATTAACGAAGGCATTCCTCAGGAACGTTTTGTACTTTTTGGTATGGAATATAAACATGTGGCCCAATATTTAAAGGGAGAAACCAGTTATACAACGATGGTTGAGCAATTAAAACATGATATTCATCGTTTGGCCAAAAGGCAGGAAACCTGGTTCAGAGGAATGCAGCGACGGGGAATACAAATCAATTGGATCAATAACTCAGATGCAGATGCTGCCATAAAGATACTTGATCGTTACAAATTAATTAACAACCCATAACAGTGTAAACATATATTTTTTTTATAAAAGATAATCATGGTCGCCGAGCGCACACGACTCCCGCAGTAGCTATAAAAAATTCGAAATCAGAAAAACGAAATCCGAAACAGGAATAGAACTATAAGTTGATGTTGGGGGGGGGGGGCGTGTGGGACACTGTGAATAGTTCCGGTTTTCAGGAAAATCGGAACTATTCAGACAAAAATAACAAATAATCGGAAAACTAAAAGATACAACTGCTCACTATTCTCAACCCACTACCAACTGACTTCCTAATCCACCAGGAATCCCCCACCGGCATCAATCTTTGACTTCAGGATTACATGTGTTCGTAAGTAAAAACTTCCCCCGGAGCCGGATAATGCACATTTTGATATCCTTTACTTCGAAGTCCATCTTTGAGGGGCAAGGCCTGATCTGAATCTCCGTGTATCAGAAAAACATGTTTCAGCCGCTGCGGTGAGTTTAAGCTTACATAATCAAGAAGATCCCGACGGTCTGCATGTGCGCTGAATGAATCCATTATCTTTATTTTAGATTTAACAGTATGTTCTTCACCAAAAATTTTTATAACCCTGTCTCCATTCATAATTTTCCTTGCAAGAGTATCTTTTGCAGCATACCCGACAAAAAGTACGAGATTTTTGGGATTATGAATATTATTTCTAAGGTGATGAAGAATACGACCTCCTTCAGCCATACCCGAACCGGATATAATTATGTGCGGGTATGCAAGTGAGTTAAGTTTTTTAGAATGTTCAACATCTTCGACATAACTTAATCTCTGAAACCCGAAAGGATCTTCATGGTTTGAAATGTATATGCGTTCTGTTTCTCTGTCCATATAATCCAGATGCGACCTGAAAACATTTGTAGCGTGAACAGCCAGTGGACTGTCAACAAATATGGGCATATCCGGTATCCGGTTCTGGTCGAAAAGTTTGTGTAATATATAGACAAGAACCTGTGTTCTTCCCACAGCAAATGATGGAATGATAATCTTGCCACCGGATGCAGCAGTTTCACTGATCATGGCAGATAACTGTTCCTCTACATTTTCGTTGTTTTCATGAAGCCGGTTGCCGTAAGTACTTTCCATTATTAACAGATCGAGTTCACGGAGAACA
>Ga0079223_10000255_pt1 | contig 24605 bp, 24 predicted proteins | sample Stecom2011_FD_75072 | JGI IMG/M metagenome (GOLD analysis project Ga0079223, IMG submission 75072) | Agricultural soil microbial communities from Utah to study Nitrogen management - Steer compost 2011 | ecosystem: Environmental > Terrestrial > Soil > Agricultural land | place: USA: Utah...
CAGGCCAAGAATCAAAACGATCATTCTCATACTTATATCCTCAGATAATGGCATTAAAGGGGGAGCAAATGAGAGAATCTTCTGTCGGTTCTTTCTTCCGCAGAACCGGGCAGATGACTCAATGGCAGGTTTCCTGGCTCGCAGCGGGTATCTCACCAGGCCTTCCCATGACTCACGATCACAGTGACCCGGTACCCTTAATGCTGCTTACAGTGGCGGAGACCGCTTCCGCTTTTAACGGAATTCCCTTTTTGCTCACCATTAAGCTCTGTCACTATTCTTTTTATCTACTCTCTGGTGTCAAGAGATTATGAATTGCCTGCCGTTACCAGTAACTAACAATAATCGTATCATCTATCCAGGCCGGTAGTTCACCAGTATTCACAACCGGAGCATCATATCTCAGCCGGTAATCTGATTTCGGTTGACATAAAAATTTAGCAGATTGAATATGCGAACAGGAGCCGGGGATACCGGGTAGTTTATATTTTATTATGGAGAAAGAAGTTAGCAGGAGGTATAATAATGGAGTTAAGAGGTAAAGTTGTTGTAGCACAGGGTGGCGGACCGACCGCTGTGATCAATCAATCTCTGGTAGGGGTAGCACTTGAGGCACGGAAGTTCCAGCAGGTTACTCGTGTTTATGGCTCTCAGCATGGTCTGGCCGGTATACTGAATGAAGACTTTCTTGATCTGACGCAGGAGACGAAGCACAATCTGGAGCAGGTTGCAACAACTCCCTCTTCGGCCCTTTTATCAACGCGTGATAAGCCGGATGAGAAGTATTGCCGTGAGATCTTCAAGGTTTTGAAAGCCCATAATGCCCGCTATTTCTTTTATATTGGCGGGAACGATTCTTCGGAAGCAGTGGCGATTATCAATGAAGAAGTCGAGAAATCAGATTATGAATTCCGGGCGATTCATATTCCGAAGACTATCGATAATGATCTGGTTCTTAACGATCATACTCCCGGATATGGTTCGGCAGCCCGGTTTGTAACCCAGGCCTTTATGGGGACGAATCTTGATAACAGGTCATTACCAGGGGTTTATATAGGTGTGGTGATGGGTAGACATGCCGGATTTCTCGTAGCTGCTTCCTCTATCGCACAGAAGTATCCCGATGATGGTCCGCATCTCATCTATTTCCCGGAAAGGTCATTCAGCAGAGAGAAGTTCCTGCAGGATGTGAAGAATGTATATGATAAATACGGACGTTGTGTCATTGCCGTATCAGAAGGGATACAGGATAATGATGGTATACCGATAGCCACCAAACTGGCTGCGAGTATCGAGCACGATGCACATGGTAACGTTCAACTCTCAGGCTCGGGAGCTTTAGGTGACCTGCTTGCCAGGTATATAAGGGATAATCTGAAGATCAAGCGGGTAAGGTCAGATACTCTCGGCTATCTGCAACGCTCTTTCGTTGGTTGTGTATCGGATATAGATCAATACGAAGCGCGGGAAGTGGGTGAAAAGGCAGTTCAATATGCGATCTGGCATAATCTGGACGGTTCTATCGCAATTATCAGAACGGGATATTACTCTGTTGATTATAAACTAGTCGGCCTGAAAGATATTGCCGGTAAGACAAGACTGATGCCTGATGAATTCATCAATGCTGAAGGCAATAATGTAACTGATGCCTTTAAATTTTACGTCAGGCCGCTTTTAGGTTCAGGATTAGCAACAACGCACAGGATAAGGGCACCCAGGGCACCAAAGCTATTGAAGGGATGAATCGTGGGGAGAGAGAGCGGAACGATGATTGACGTTAACGAATAGATAGCATAGGGGGAGCATAAAGATATCGCTCCCTCGTTTTTAATTCTTTACAGTAATCCCCACTTCTTACGGAGATAGAGTTCTACGCAGAAGGCTAAAAGGAAAAGGGCTATGATAAGCCAGTGACGGTATAGCGGGATCTCCAGCCTCTGTCTCTCTGTTGCAGGAATAGCCCTTTCCAGGTCGATCTCAGTGATTGCTTCCTCATCCAGGACATTACCCCCTGTCTGTCTGGAGATAAAACTGAGAAGCGGAAAGTTGAATCCTCTGTTACGCCGTTCAGCATCTATATCGGAGACGATGAAACTACCTTCGGTTCTGTTACCGGTGATATCATCACTGATCTCGTAATTGAACTCTCCTGCCGGGAGTTGTCTGATATCAAGACTATAATAGCGGGAATCGAAGACGAGAAATTCTTCCAGAAGTTCTCTCTCTTCTTCGTCGAAAAGAAGGATCTTCGGGTTGAGTCCCTGGTGAATAGCGAGGGTCTCATCGTAGGCAGTAAGTCTGATATTAACCGGTTCACCGAGGAAGTAGCTGTTTTTATCAGTCATGGCAATAAAGCTGCTCTCTGTTGGGTTGCTGAGCCAGGAAGATAGGTTGGTGATGAAATCGTTATACTCTCTTCCTTCTCCTCTCAGTTGCCAGCGCCAGAGATTAAAGAGGGCAAAGCAGATTACCCGTCCCTGCCGGTATTCACTGAAGATGATAGCCGGGCTCTGTTCCTCGTTGTTGAAACGGGCCAGAATTTCAGCATGGAGTAGAGGTTCGACATAGAGGAGATCGAGCGCTGGGATGTTATTATGATTGAGGTCGCTGAAGGTCTGATATTTCCTGCTTTCCGGCGTAAAGTAGAGTGTATTCCTGAAAGTACGTTCTATACCGGAAGGTTTGAGAGCGAGAATTTCGCTCAGTTCGGGTAGAGGTTTACCGAGAAAGAGTAATCCACCACCATTGCCGATAAAACGGTCCAGTAACTCTATCTGTTCCGTGTTGAATGAAAGATTTCCCTGATTGATCAGAATGAGCATCTGCAGATGGTCAGGAAAGATATCCCGGAATGGGAAGCTCTCTCTGCCGGAGTAGAAAGTATTATTCTGACTACGGAAAACCTGGACATCTTTACGGTCATCCCTTCTCAGAGCTGCTTTCAGGAACATTACATCCCAGTTCAGAACATCGGTTAGAATATAGACTCCGGAACGTTTATCTAGTACTCTTATCGCTCCTGGGTAAAGATTGTTGCCGAGATTGAACTCCTCAGTTCCAGGAGCTTCGATCTCTACTCTGATGGGGTAGAGTCCCGCTTCATCGAAGATATGCTCGAATGTGATCTGCTGGATATTATCTTCTGAGAAGTCGACTGTCATTTGCTCAATCAACTTCTCATTTATATATAGGGAGAGTTCGGCCTCTTCTTCGTAATTTTCAGCATAGAGATCAGCGATGATATAATTCTCATCCTCAGTATAGGCTGTCGGGTTATAGAAGAGAGTATTGATCCCTAGATCGAACTCATCAACCTCATATTCTGGCCTGACAGTCCAGATAGGGATATTCAAACGATTTATAATATCGAGTTGGGGGTCATTGAACCAGCCGTCGGAAAAAAGAACGATATTCTCGACATTTTGCAGGTTCTCTTTTTCTGCCAGGGCCTGGAGGGTATTGGTCATATCTGTTCGGGTTCTGCTCCCCTCTATGCCGTCGGCAAAATCGTAAAGAACAAGATCATAATCTTTCTGCTTCATCTCATTGGCCAGAATCTCCCGAAAGCTTTCCATTAGTTCCAGCTTTGTCTTCTCACCCGCCTGAAGGTCCATACTGTAAGAATTATCACTGAGTAATACCATAACCGGGTGGATAGTGACTGTTCTGGTGTAGTTGAAAATCGGATTGAAGAGGAGGAGCAGCAGGATGATAACAGCAACAGTCCGGAGTGAGAAAAGGAGGACCTTCCTCGCCCTGGTGATTTCTGGTATAGTCGTCCGATAATAATAATAGATTAGTAAAAGGGCAGGTATGATTAGAAGAAAGAGCATATCTAGAATCTCCACCTTGAGGTTATGCCCAGTCCTATCCCTTTCAGATAATTACTTGGTATCAGAGACCCGATAGTCTTCAAGCCAATTTCGAGATCATAGTTTTTTGCGAACCAGCCCGATCCGTAAGAGAAGGAATAGCGGTCTGAACCCAGTCCGGGACTGAACCCTATTCTTACAGGTATTTGTGGCTTGATGTAATACTCTGCTCCCATTGATATCTCCGGTGTTTTATCTGTTAGAACGGTGTTAACATAACCCTGTTTCCAATCAACTGAGATATTGAAGTCATACAGATGGTAAATAGCAGCCAGTCTGGTAATGATTGGCAGGCCGGTTGTGAAACTACCTGTCTCTTCGACCAGTTCTTCACTTTCAAAAAAATCCTCATCCAGATCAATAATATAGACACTGTCAGCAGCAGCGGTATAAGTTCTCCGTTCTGTCTGGCCAGTCCAGTGAATGAAGCCGCCGACGTTGTCTATAGACAAACCTACCGTTAAATTCTCGTTGATCTCAGAGCGGAAACCGATCAGGCTCTTCATGCCGAAACCGTCTGTTCCATTCTTCAAAACTATCTGCTGTTCGATTTTTATCCCGTCGTCATTAATGAGTAGAATGCCACTGTAATCTTCGGTTGTTATGATCCCTACTCCGTAAAGAAAGCTGAGAGCTATGCCGCTATGAACTTCATAATCTCCCAGATAGAAGGTGTAGGGGCTAAGTCCGGTTGTCAGGTCTATATAACCGAGTACTTCCAGATGATTATCTTTTCTGGTAAACTCATAGGTTCTATCGTAATCGTTGCCGAAGAGCAGGAGTTTGACATATTGCGAAGATAGTCTGCCTCTGGCATAGAGATTACCTCTGATGGAGAGAGCAATATTGGGCAGGTGTATACCCGCCAGAGTATGAGAGATATCGGTGTGAAGAGTGAAGTACTTTTTCAAGCCATCAACGATGTTTTTCTTATCTTTCTCTGTTAGATAGGTCCCGTTGATATCATTGAATTTTCTGATAGAGAGAGCGTTGTTATCAATATCAATACCGGAATTTATCAGAAAAAGTTCACCCTGATAGTAAACTGGATAGACAAGATTAGCTGGATTCCAGTAGTTTGCTTCTGTTCCGTATGCTCTGAGGGAATAGCTTCCACTAAAGGAGAGCGATCCTGCCGAACCGGCAGAAAGACCTGAAGTGACTGTCAGAAAAAACAACAAGAATGTGATATGCAAAGGTTTTGTACTCATTGTTCTCAGTTCCTATTCGATTTCCATGTTAAGATTTACATTGAGCTGACCAATTACCTGCATATAGTGTTCAGGTAGTATTCTGATCGATCCTTCGCTCTCATCGAAGGTAATCTTGAGAGCATAATAGACAGTCTCATTGAGAAACAGTTCTATATCCTCACGTTCAAGCAGAAATTCATTACTCGTTACGGTAGGTTCCGAGCCGATAAATGAAGCAGAGACATAGTTATCGGCGAATTTGATCGTCTGAATACCGGAGGAAGCTTCCGGGTTATAAATATTTAGGGTATCGGGCGACTCACTGAAATAAAGATCAACAGAAAGCCCGAGAGGAAGAGTGTTTTCCATGGTCAAAAATAGTGATAAAGATTCGGTATACTCATCGATATAATCACGATTGTTTTCAGTAATCTGAAGAGAGAAAACCTCATCAGGGATGATAGTTTCGTTACTGACCCTGAAAAAAGCTGGTGTAGTAATCTTGAAATTACCGGAACTCTTATCGGCAGCGTAGGCGAAACCGGGGGTTTCATCCCGATTGCCGAGCATCATATAGGCGTTCTCCAGACGCATTTTTTCGGGAAAGATATTGATCAAATCTATGACTTCCGGTTTGTCGATCAGGACCGTCGTCGTCTCCGGTACACCTGCCTCAATGGCTCTGTTCAAAAAGACGTCATCCTCTCTGGTGATATCGAGGGAGTAGGTTTTATTGTCCTTGTAGTTGAAGCCGGTGAAGGTACCGACGAACTGACCATCGAAGCCGAGTTCATTGATGAAGGTCATCTCCAGTATCCCCTCTTCGAACTGGAAGGCATTGGAAATATTAACTGGATTATTGATATCGTTATCGAGAACGTGTTCGTTCAAATTGACCTTCTTCTCTACAAGATACCCTTCGAAATAGTGGAAGTAGAGTGGGTTCTCGAAGAAGATTCTGAGATAGACCAGATCGTAGAAGAACTCCTGAGAGGTTGTTTCGACATAGAATTCCAGTTCATCAATAATCTCTCCTCCATCTTGCGAGCCGATTGAATAGTGGGCAATGTCATAATGATAAGATGAGATACCAAAATCGGCAATATCTACCTGTAGCGGTTCACCCACTTCATCAAGAATGCTCAGGAAGGTAATATTGAGTTCCTCCAGTTCTGGACGCGGATCGATAATCTCGATACTGATAGTCCCCTCTTCGAGAATTCCATAGATAAGGTCGATATCTTCGGTATCGATTCCACTCTCATCGACAGAAACAGTTATCAGAGTTCCCTCTTCTGCTCCGGCGACCTGGGTTATCTCAGAAGAACCTGGATTGAGTTTTATTTCTGAGGAAGCGGAGGTACTCTCGACACTATCCTCATAGATAATATAGAACTCATTTTCTTCGATGAAGAAGTTAGCACTCTCCTCCTCCAGTTCAAAGATGTGATAGAAACGATTGAGCAGAGGGATTTTAAATTCACTGTTCCAGGAGATACCCTGGAAGCTTTCCGGGAATCCACATCTTACCAGAGCAAGTATCAATAACAGTAGTAGTGACGAGACAGTTAACTTTCTGATCAGCATAGGTGTTACCATAAAAATTCAGGTTCTTTCTCAACCATGAGAACCTTTTCTTTATCCTTATCTTCATGGAAGATTAATGACAAGCTCTTTATTGGCAAGTTTTTTTTGATCCTTTCGATGAGAGCACCTCTGTCTCTCTTCAGGAGAGACAAAGCCCTGCGCGAAACGAGAAAGGTCTTATTCTGGATATATGACTCGAGCATATTACGGTAGAGGATCTCTCTGGAGACCAGTTCTCCAAAGGCTGGATGATAGGGGCCTGCCACGACTGGTGAGGTCGCACCTTCCAGTTTTCCGGCTGAAAGATCCGAATGAAGTCCGGTCTTGATTACACTGATACTATGGTTTCTGAACTCTATTGTCATTTCGGCAGAGATTCGGACACCTTCTTCAAGGGTAAGCGGCTGATAGAGCCCCTTCTCATACATCCTTTCCAGTTCGGTGAATTTCAGGACTACAGTTGGATAGATTCTGACAAAATCAGGATGAAGCAGAATAGTCTTTTCGATAGTCTCGGTGATGGTCTCTTCAGTATCGCCTGGTAGACCAGGCATGAGTTGTAGCCCGAGTGTTAAGCCTTCTTCTTTGATCAACCGGGCAGCCATCATAGCAGTTTCTGAATCGTAAGGCCTGCCGGTCTTTTTCAGAACATTAGTATTAAAGCTCTGAATCCCAAGTTCAATGGTATTAATATGATTTTTCTTCGCGAAGTCGAGCTGTTCTCTATCTATCCCGTCGGGACGAGTCGATATTCTTATCCCATCGATCAAAGGGATGAATTCAGTAAGCTCACGGATGTATCTCTTTTGCTCATCGATAGGGAGGAGTGTGAAAGAACCGCCAAAGTAGGCGATCTGCTTCTTCTCATTACTCTCTCTCTGACAGAATTCTCTCAGTTTGTTTCTGATCCGGTCAAAATCTACCCTGTACTGCTCCTGTTTATCCGGTGAGCCGGTACGGGTGATAAGGTTTTGTTGACAGTATATACAGCGGCAGTTACAGCCAGCAAAGGGGATAAAAACTGGGAAGATTCTCATAATCCCAGTTTTGTATAAGCTTCACGGGCAGCATTCTGTTCAGCAGACTTCTTCGTAGTTCCGGAACCGCTACCTATCTGCTCATTATCAAAACAGACGACAACTGAGAAGATTTTCTTATGATCTGGCCCTTCAGCTGAGATCAGTTTATATTCGGGTAACCTCTGATATTTGGATTGAAAATATTCCTGAAGCATACTCTTGTAATTGATATGTACTTCACTGAGGAGTTCTTTTTCGAAATTCCTGAGAATGACTCTCCCGATAAAGCTCCGTGCCTCGTTCAGACCGCCATCCAGGAAGATTGCACAGATCAGAGATTCCATCATATTAGCCAAAATCGATTTCTTTGCGTAACCTTTCGCTCTAAACTCATCCTCTCCAAGACTAATATAGGAACCGAGATCTATCTTTCTGGCTCTGATAGAGAGATAGTTCTCCGATACTATGTTAGATTTCAGTTTTGAAAGCTCTCCCTCTGCTTTATCTCTGTATTTGTTGAAGAGATATTCGACGGTAACCAGACCGAGTACAGCATCACCAAAAAATTCCATTCTCTCGTATTCAAAGAAACGACGCTGACCATTATGATTTCTTGTGCTGGTAGAGCTATGAGTCAAAGCAGCCTTCAGTAAGAGAGGATTCTTGAATCTATAACTGATTTTACGCTCTAGTTCACTGAGATCACCTTTCAGGGATTTACCCTCTTCGATACGATAATCTCTGGCGGGAGGTTTAAACAGGCCTGAAAAAATAGATTTAATGGTTTTCACATTACATTTAATAATGGTCTGAAGAGTAGCAAAGCTACTCTCCAAACCTCGGATATGGCTGATTAGCCGGTAAATTTTTTCAATACAAGAACACTGTTATGTCCACCGAAACCAAGCGAATTGCTGATTGCTATATTCACAGGATGGTTAATTGTTTTGTTCGGTACATAATCAAGATCACAATCAGGATCTGGATTTTCATAATTTATAGTCGGATGTATCACTCCTGTTCTCAGAGACATGATACAGGATATAGCCTCAATACCTGCAGCGGCTCCAAGTGTATGTCCAAGCATCGACTTAGTTGAATTGATCTTTAACTTATAGGCATGTTCGCCAAATACGGTTTTGATCGCAGCAGTTTCGGTTTTATCATTCAGTGGTGTTGATGTTCCATGAGCACTGACAAAATCTACCTCTTCCGGAGTAATAGCTGCGTCGTGCAGGGCATTCCTGATTGCCAGAGAAGTGCCGGCACCATTTTCTTCCGGCGCAGTTATATGGTAAGCATCTGAACTTGCTCCGAATCCAACAACTTCAGCAAAGATCTCTGCATCACGCTTTCTGGCATGTTCAAGGTCTTCAAAAACCAGGAGAGCTGCTCCTTCTCCCATGATAAATCCGTCACGTTCCTTATCGAAGGGGCGTGAGGCTCTATGTGGTTCGTCATTTCTCGTTGATAATGCCCGCATGGCACAGAATCCTCCGATAGCGAGAGGGGTAACTGCTGCTTCACTACCACCAGTAATTACCAGGTCAACATCTCCATACTGAATAGCTCTGAAGGCTGCACCCATTGCATGATTGGCAGAAGCGCAGGCAGAAACACAGGTGTAATTGATCCCTTTAAGCCCGTAATCGATAGAGAGCTGAGCAGCTGCGATATTAGAGATCATTTTTGGAATGAAAAAAGGACTGATTCTCCTCGGCCCGGCTTTGAACATCTTGTAAGACTCCTCTTCGAAGGTGAGAATACCACCAATACCAGCTCCGAGGATAACACCGAAGCGGTTTGGATCGTAAGAGCTTTTCAGGATCTGAGAGTGTTCCATTGCCTCTTTGCCGGCAATGAGAGCGTATTGAGTATAAAGATCGAGTTTCTTGGCAGCTTTCGGTTCGAAATAATTTCTGGGATCGTAACCCTTTATCTCGGCTGCTATCTTACTAGTCAGATCTGTTGTATCAACTTTACTGACGAGTTCAATGCCACTCTCTCCTCTGACCAATCTTTCCCAGGTTCCTTTGGTATTATCAGCGAGAGCATTGATAGCACCCATTCCGGTTATGACAACTCGTTTCTTATTCATTATTGATTACCTCGTTATGGTTTATCGTTTTCCTGTTAAGAGGGTATCTGCCGTTATGTGCATCATTAGTTACATTACATTCTCAGGCAGAGATGATACGGGGATAAAAAATCCAGCCCTGCACCAATCTGAAAGGTTGCTGATAGACAGCCGTTCAGATTGGTGCAGGGCATGTAGTATTAATTGAGTTTGCTTTTAAGATAATCGACGGCATCGCCGACGGTTTTCATCTTCTCGGCATCTTCTTCCGGGATATCAATCTCGAATTCTTCCTCGAATTTCATGATCAATTCCACAGTGTCGAGAGAATCAGCACCCAGATCTTCTATGAATCTTGCCTCAGTAGTAATTTGAGCTTCATCGACTGATAGTTCGTTTACTATTATTTCCTTAACTTTTGACAAAATGTCCATTGATTCCTCCTGTCTTTTGTTTACATAATTAAGCCGCCATCGATATGGATGGTCTGGCCTGTTATATAACTGGCATCTTCGGAAGCCAGGAATATGCAAAGATTAGCTACATCTGTAGCAGTTCCACCTCTTTTGAGTGGGATAGATTCAAGATAGTTATTAACAACTGTTTCAGGTAGTTTGGCTGTCATCTCGGTCTCAATAAAGCCGGGAGCAACTGCATTGACTCTTATATTACGAGAAGCAAACTCTTTGGCAGCCGACTTAGTCAGGGCTATGACACCACCCTTGGAAGCGGCATAGTTTGCCTGTCCGGCATTACCGGAGATCCCGATAACGGAAGCAATGTTAATAATCGAACCTTCTCGCTGTTTCAACATGGTCCGACTGACTTTCTGAGTACAGATAAAAGCTCCTTTCAGATTGACATTGATGACATCATCCCAGTCCTGCTCACTCAACCTCATGATCAGGTTATCGCGGGTTATACCGGCATTATTGATCAGAACATCGATTCGCTTATATTCTTCCAGGATCTGAGAGAATGCACCTTCGACACTCGTAGATTCTGTAACATCAGCGGCGAACCCGACAGCTCTGTTACCTTCATTGACGATTTTATTGACCGCAACATCGACAGCATCCTGAAAGAGGTCGATAATAACGGCCAGAGCACCTTCTCTGGCGAAGGCATCAGCAATTGCAAAACCTATTCCACCGGCACTGCCGGTAACGACAGCAATTTTGTCCTCGAATTTCCTCATAACCTGTCCAGTTTCTCCTTAGCTAATTCTAAATCCTGAATGGTATCTATGCTTAGAATTTCAATGTTTCTGTCAATCTTTTTAATCATACCGGCCAGGACCTTTTTCGGTCCGAATTCCAGAAAGAGCCTGGTTCCCATGGCAATCATACGTTTTACAGAATCGACCCACAAAACGGAAGAGGTGACCTGTTGGGCTAGATTACTCTTGATCTCTGACGGATCAGTATGAGGTTGTGCATCGACATTCGATATAACCGGGATAGAGGATTGTCGGAACTCAATCTTATCCATTTCTTCGGCGAGCCACTTTTCTGCTCTGGCTATCAGAGGTGAATGGAACGGACCTCCTACCGGTAAGAGAAGGGCACGCTTTGCACCTCTCTCTTTTGCCAGTTCACAGGCTCTGTTTACTCCCTCCTCGGTTCCTGAGATCACTGTCTGTTCCGGGCTGTTATAGTTGGCGACGATAACGAGTCCAGTTTCAGAAGCTTCCTGACAGATATCTTTAATCTCTGCAGCCGGAAGCCCGATAATAGCAGCCATAGCGAAGGGTGTTCCCTCATTGGCTTTGATCATGAATTCACCTCGCCTGTGGACCAGGTAGAGGGCATCTTTAAGGTTCAGGACACCGTTAGCAACGAGTGATGTGATCTCTCCGAGTGAGTGGCCGGCGACAAAGTCTGGTTTGACAGGTATCAGTTTCTGCAGTGACTGCAGAGCGATTATACTGTGGAAGAGAATAGCCGGTTGTGTATATTTGGTATCCTTGAGTTTTTCTTCCGGCCCCTCTTTAATGATCGAGGTCAGATTAAGGTTGTTTTCTCTGTCGAAATCGGACAGAGGTTGTAACAATTCGGGGGATCGTTCGGTCAGGTCCAGGCCCATTCCGATGTATTGAGCACCCTGTCCGGGGAATACAAAAGCGATCTTTCTCAACTTATCAGTCAATTCTATCCTCCTCGATTACTCTCTATTATCAGTGATTGTGTGATTATAGTGGGTTGTGTGGAGATGAGGCTTTCAGGTTAATACCTGAACAGCATACCACCCCAGGTTAATCCAGCACCAAAAGCGACGATGAGCACCAGGTCGCCATGCCTGATTTTATTCGCCCTGATAGCATCATCAAGGGCAATAGGTATGGTTGAAGCTGATGTATTACCGTATTTCTCGATCGAGACGATTACCTTCTCGATATCGATACTCAGTTTTTTACCTAATGCTTCGATGATCCTGTAATTTGCCTGATGCGGGATTAGCCAGTCAATCGAATTGATATCGATATGGTTACGGTGCAGAAGCGTAACACAACTCTCATACATAGATTTGACTGCCAGTTTGAAGATCTTATTTCCCTCCATGTAAAGAGTATGCTGATTCTCACGAACAGTCTCTTCCGATGCCGGTGTCCTCGACCCTCCTGCTTCTATTTTCAGTAATTCACCAAAAGAACCATCAGCAGAGAGATCAAAATCTATTATTCTGGAAATGTTTGTTGCCTCCGTGCGGGAGATAATAGCTGCTCCTGCTCCATCTCCAAATAGAACTGCAGTATTTCTGTCGTTCCAGTTAGTTATGCGGGAGAGTATTTCCACCCCGACGACGAGGACATTCTTTGCCCTGCCGGTAACCACGAACTGATGCCCTATGCTTGAAGCATAGATAAAACCGGTACAACCGGCAGAAATGTCGAAAGCAGTGCAGTGTTTGGCTCCCAATCTTTTCTGTAATATACAGGCTGTTGAGGGGAACAGATGGTCCGGTGAGATAGTTCCAACAATGATCATATCGATATCACGCGGCTTCAGCCCGGCGGCATCAACAGCTTTTTTTGACGCTTCATAGGCTAAATCGGAAGCAGCTTCACTCTCATCAGCTATTCTTCGCTCGAACATACCGGTTCTCGTTCGGATCCACTCATCGGATGTATCTAACATCTTTTCCAGGTCGTAGTTATTTAATATCTTTTTCGGAACGTACTTTCCTGTTCCTGAAATTCTCGCTTCATATATTGCAATCATTATTATACCTCTTCAAAGTACTGTTGAACTTTGTTTACAAAACCTGACTCTGATATTTTGCAGGCAAACTTCAGGGCATTCATTATCGCCTTGCCGTTAGATCTGCCGTGAGCTACTACCGGTAACCCATTCAAACCGACCAACAAAGCCCCCCCATACTCAGTATGGTCAAGCTTTTTCTTCAGATAACTATAAACTGGAAAAGATAATACGGCACCTATCTTGGCTACCCAGTCCTTTTTGAATTGCTCACGCATAATATCGAAGACCGATACTATTGCTCCCTCTACAGTCTTGAGGATTATATTCCCTACAAAACCGTCACAGACCACGACATCGGTAACTCCTTTGAGTAGATCTTTTCCCTCTATGTTACCGATGAAATTGATCCGCTGCTCTTTGCTCAGCAGACCGTAGGTCGCCTTAATCAATTTGCTCCCTTTCATACTCTCCTCGCCTATGTTCAGGAGGGCAACACGGGGAGCGCTCACATTGAGCATCTCCTGAGCATACAGGCTCCCGAGAATGGCAAAATGGAGAAGGTATTCCGGCTCACAATCAACATTAGCACCAACATCCAGAACAATCTCATAATTCTTCTGAGTCGGTAATGTAAGAGCTATTGCCGGACGGTGAACATTCTTGATTCTCCCCAGCTTAAAGAGAGAGGCAGCCATTACTGCACCGGTATTACCAGCGCTGACTACAGCATCCGCTTTCCCTTCTTTGTGCAGTTCAATCGCCCTAACTAATGAAGAATCGGTTTTGTTCCTGACAGATGAAGCTGCCGAATCATCCATTTTGATTATCTGCCGGGCATCGACGATCTTGATCTTTTCCCGATCATAGTAGTATTTTTCGAGCTCTTTTTCCAACTCCTCTACTTTGCCGACAAGGTAGATCAGATCGCAGTGGTTCTCGTGTATTGCTTTGACAGCCCCCTCAATCTCCGGTATCGGAGCATTGTCACTGCCATAAGCATCTAAAGCAATCCGCATTATTCCTTAACGTTCAGATATCTCTTACCTTTATAGTGCCCGCAGCTCTCACAGATATTGTGAGGACGCATTGGTTCATTACAATGTGGACAGGTTGTCCATACAGGCATCTCGGCCTTTTGGTGAGTTCGGCGTTTGTTACGTCGAGCTCTGGAGGTCTTCCTCTTTGGTACTGCCATCGTAACTCCTTGTAATATTTAATCTTAACCTTAAATTTTGTTCAAGCTAACTATCTTTTTGCTTTATGCAATGCTGTCAAGTAAATAGAGTCCCTATTCCTGGTTTGCCTGTCTGGAACTCAAATCTCCAATTGGGTTCAGCTTGCTCTTTCTCTATTCTATGGTTGAACGAATTCGACTCTTTTTTATTAACAACTTTCTGAAATAGAAACTTCTGGATTCTGTCTCAGAGAAGTCCTCATCACATTTCAACTCAGGAGTTCCGCCACCTCTTTGAGTGTAATAACCTCCAGATTCTCTCCGGTAATGAACTGCAGTATCCTCAAGAGGTCTTCCTCCCGGCAGCTGTGGGTATGGGCAGGGTCATCGAATCGGTGAAAGCCAATAACAATCAGAGCCTCTTTGTTGAGCACTCCTTCCGTAATTCGTCTGATTGCATCTTCTGCTGAGTATTCAGTGAGATAGGCGAAGTAGCCGATATTGAATCTGTCCAGAGGGTAATGCATCTGAAGGTCTCTGCTATTTCTGATATTCCGGTAGAATCTTTTAATAATCTCGTAATCTCTGGCAGTAGCATGTCCCCGCGGTAGAACGAATGTTTCGTGGCTCAGTCCTCTTTCTCTGAGGTTTAGCCAGTCCTGCTCTATCTGATATAAGACCTCATCGTAGGTAAGGTCAGGGAGATTGGGGTGGGTCAGGCTGTGTCCGGCAGTTTCCCAGCCGTAGAGAAACTCCAGTTCTTCTACCTGTTCCCAATTGAGCAGGCCTATCCGTCCGATCCGGCCAGTATTGATGACATTTGTTCCCGGCATGCCGAATCTTTCCAGGAGCGGAAATGCCGTATCATAGATACTGGAATGCTGGTCGTCGAAGGTAATAGCGATGTAGGTTTTCCCCTCCCATAAGTTTTCTTCCAGTGAGCAGGAGAGAGTAAAGAAAAGAAAGAACAGTACTACGAACAGAAATTTAAAGGGGGAATTTTTCATTGAACTTCACCTGTAGTCCGAAACTGTAATAGTTATCACCGACCTGTGGAATGTGAATTCCCGTATTCAATCCTACTGATAAACTATCGCTGAGAGAACAGGTTACTATACCGGTTACTCTGGCTGTTTTGAGGTTTCCTGTTTCGGTCCGGGAGTATTGAACGGTATTCATCAGCTTTCTCCAGCTGTAAGCAGTTAGGAACGAGAGCTCACGCCAGTTCCTGTATCCCCGGAGTTGTTCGGCATAGAAGAGTTCGGACCCGGCCTGTAATCCTTCGGTTATCTGCCAGAGAAGCTCTCCGTAGCTTATGTAATTAGAGGTGGTAAAAGTAGAGGAAAGATGCTGCCAGCTCTGGGCATGTCGTAACTGAATGCAACGGCTCTTCACGAGAAGCTCTGTACCACCGGAATGCATGGTCTTGTTCAAATTGTTATCCCGGCCGGTATAGAGGTAGAAGATATCAAGGGTGACTGGATCGAGAAGGAAAGAGAGGGTAGCTGTCCCGATAGAGGTGTTATGACTGTTACCCCCTATCCTGTAAGATGCCTGGAACTGAGATGAAAGGCTATGATCGAAGCGAATTCCCTGAAAGCGATAATTACCGAGTCGATAGCGATCGTATTCAGGGTCGGTAAGATCACGACTGAATGGCTCTGATGGTTTCCCGTAACCGATATCGACGATCTGAAAGCTGCCTGACCAGGTATCAGCTGTCTGATAAACGAGAAAGAGTGAGTAAAGACCCAGCCGATCTCTCAGTAATTCCTCTGCATAGTTAAGGCTGATCTCGAATACCAGAGGCTTGCTCCTGAGTCCCGTTATACCGAAACGGATATCCTGTCTGTCGAAATAGCTGATCTCCTTGTCTTCCCTCTCTGGATAATAATAACCACCGAGAAAGGAAAATCCAGAGAGCTGGATAGCCGGAACCGGATAAAGAGAGACTGCCAGTAGCAGAAAGACTGCAATGATAATTGTTCTCATTGTTTAACCTGCCTCAGATCAATCGGCTGGAAAGATAAGAAAATGTCAACAAATCTGTGTCACATGAACCGACAATAATAGCTTAATTTCACAGCAGCCTGAGAGATCGGGAGAATAAAGATTGACATACTACTGCCGGGAATCGTATTAAACTAACTGATCCTGCAGGAGCTAATCAAAGAGATTAGCAGGTATTTTTATGCATACTAATCGGTAAGGGTTAAGAGAGGAGTCTTTTGATTTCAGGGAGATAGAATGAAAGCTGTAATCATCGTGTTATTGTTGTTATCACCACTCCTCGTCTATGCTCAGGATTTTGTTGTTGGAGATCATGAACTTCTGTTAATGCCAACGGCACACACCATACCGACAAGGAACTCTTATTTCACCGTTTATGAAGTAGTCCTGCTCAATTATGTTTATGCTGCCGGAAGAAATACTCATGTCGGGGTTTTCAGCTTCTTTCCGATCGTATTCGAAGCTCTGGAGACTACTACTGTCGGGGTCAAACAGAACTATTACCGTGGCGAGACGTTTCAATCTGCCCTCTTTGCCTCATTTACTCCAAAGCTTCCGGGTTACACACTGGGTAATGTCGTCAGTGTCGGTAAAGACCGGGGGAGCAGTTTTCATGCCGGGATCTTTTATGCCTTTATGGATCCAGATGAACCGGGTGAATTTTTCTTTATGCTCGGTCACAGGTTCGACCCTTCGGAAAGAGTTTCGATCATAATGGAATATACGAATACCAGCACAGCGGCCGGTGAAGGTTTTAATGGCCTGTTTACCGGTGGAGTCAGGCTCCGCTCCAGTCATATGTCATGGGAGATAGCAGGGGTAAGGCCTCTGGCGTTTACAGGTTCCCTATTCCTGATCCCCTTATTGAAGGCTACATATTATTTTCATTGACCGGAGAAGCGATAACCTGGACAAAAGGAACCCAAAACGGGTTGCTGTTGTGTGTGTTCAGCTACCTGCCGGCTAGAATTAAAGAGAAAATCTCTATATCTTATTAAGAGGAGTGATTAATATGCAGAAATGTTTATCGATTTTGCTGATAATGTTATCGGTGAGTTACATCTTTGCCGGTTTCCGTCTTGATGTTGAAGCTGGTGTTGCTTTTTCCGGTTATAATGATGCTCGTATCCCGGGTGAGGGTGAGGCGACTGATTTTTCTCTGAGTGAAGATCTAAAATCAGATCCGACTTTCGCCTCAAGGTTCAATCTTCATTACCTGCTGAATGAGCGGCATCGATTCTCTCTACTCGTCGCCCCTTTGAAGATCACACCCGAAGGGAGATTCGATTCGGAGGTACTATTTCAGGGGAAAACCTTTTCGGCAGGAGAGGATATATCTGCTGTTTACCGTTTCGATTCTTACAGATTACAATATCGTTATTATTTCCGGAACCAGAATATGCTTATAAGGGGTGTAGGGGGCTCACTGAAACTCCGTGATGCAGAGATTACTCTCGAATCGGCAGAACTGAAAGCGAAGAAGACGAATACCGGTTTTGTCCCGCTGCTCAACCTGGAACTTGCCTATGATTTCACACCGGAGCTAAAGGTGATAGTCGATGCAGAAGGCTTATGGTCACCTTACGGAAGGGCAGCAGATGTATTGACTTCTATCAACTATGACCTGGACGACCGATTTACTCTCTTTGCCGGATACAGGCTTCTCGAAGGTGGATCAGACGGGGATGAAGTCTATACCTTCGCTCTGATCAACTATGCCCTGCTCGGCCTGAGGATCGATTTCTGACTGTGAGTGGATAACGATGAAAGGTTTCAGGACTGTCAGCATACTCATTCTATTTCTCATTGTTCTCTCAGCTTTTGCAGCTCTGTCTGGAATTCTGTCAGACAGAGGTCCGGGCTCTTTCGAACATGAATCAATAAGGGGAGAGGTGATTGATATTTATGGTAAAGGCGTCTATCAGCATATGTCAAAAGAGCTGGCTGTTCAGGGTATTGCTCAGGATTATGTGACTCTTTTACTGGGAATTCCTTTCCTGATCTACGGGTTAATTCTGGCCGGAAAGGGATCATATCGGGGGAGGTATCTATTGGGGGGTGTACTTGCCTATTTCCTGGTTACGTATCTGTTTTATACAATGATGTGTACCTATAATCAGTTGTTTCTCGTTTATGTCATCCTGACATCACTGAGCTTCTTTGCCCTGACGATAACATTGATTTCCTTTCAACTGGAGAGAATCCCAGCATTGTTTAAAGAGAAAACACCGGTAGGGCTTATAGGTGGTTTCCTCATTGGCCAGGCTGTTCTGATTGCTTTACTATGGTTAAGCATAATTCTGCCTCCGCTTTTTGACGGGAGTATAGTGCCCCGAGAAGTATCTCACTATACAACTCTTGTAGTGCAGGGATTCGATTTTGCCCTTCTTCTGCCGATTGCTGTGGTTTCAGGCATTCTTATTATGAGAAGGCGTCCTTATGGTTACCTGCTCGCTCCGGTTTTCATGATCTTTCTGGCTTTCCTGATGACAGCTCTGACAGGAAAGGTTATCGGGCAGATGAGAGTTGGGGTAGATGTTGGGCCAGCTCTGGTAATCATACCGTTAATGAACCTGATAGCAATATTTCTTTCTGTAATGATACTGACCAGTATTCCCAGAGCTAGAGCTTACTGAATTCGACGGATTTGATTTTTTTGAAATTTCTCGGGTGTTACGAGAAATCCTTACTGTTCAAACACCAGGTCAGGAGAGTTTTTCCAGCTCTTCGGCTAATGTAATCGCTGTGTTATCGAGCATATCGATATCGAGCAGTTCGATACTGTCCTTTTCTGTATGGGTTATCTCCCGGGAGAGATATTCGAAGTTTTCAGAAGTTATTGCCAGGGCGGGAATACCGTTCTGCACGAATACCATATGGTCCCCCTGATACCAGGGTTGCATTTCTCTGAAGAGCGGGCTTGCCTGAAGTGATGCTGTTATGTTCAAAAGTATACCCTGTTCGTCTCCTAAAGCGACGTAACCCGTCAGAACCTCTCTGAAACCTGCTGCATCAATATTGATATTGCAGAGAATTTCGTTCAGCTTTCCTTCGTTCTCGCGCAGATAAGTTTTTTCACCCGAAGCAGCATAATAATCCTCTCCGTTCATGGCGAGAAACTCCAGATAATAAGGACCCTGATAATTCTTGAGCTGCTCCATCATCTTCAGCATGATCACAACTCCGGCAGCATTATCCAGTGCTCCAGGTGTATCCGGTTTGGTATCGATATGAGCAGAAATGACGATCCTTTTGTTCATTCGGTTACCTTTGAGGGCGAGGACATTAAATCCCCTGGCGGGAATACGGGTTGCCTGGAATCTCAGATGGACTGTCTCGCCGGCTTTCTTACGGAGTTCTTCACCCTCGGAATCTGTCATGTAGGCTGATGGGATATCAAAATCGCCATCTTCGAAGAGGGGAAAGGGATACAATGCTCCGGCCAATTCTGGATTTCTGGTTGTGGCAGTAATAATAGCTGCAGGATATCCCTTTTCCAGCAAGTTGATGATTTCTCTGTCTCGTTCAGGGTTATAAAAGGGGAAGTTCTTCGGCATGAGCTGTTCTCTGGCGATCTCACCTCTGAGCAGGATTAGCTTATCTCTGATCTCTCTGTTTCGTAGTTCAGAGAGAGAAGAGATCACCAGCAGTTCAGCCCGGCAATCACAACCGAGTGACCAGGGAGAGGGAAGAGCTTTGTATTCTCTATCTCCAGTTGAAAGATGCAGTGCATCACTCTGCCAGTCAATACAGTCGAATTCCTGTAATACTGTCTCATAGCCGAGTTTTCGGCTCTCCCGGTCAAAATAGGCAGTAGCTCTGCTATTACCCACCGAACCGACCGAGCGGTGAGGATAAGATTCACAGAGCTCCCTGAGGTGTGTTAAAGTTTTACTCTTCTGATTCCTGTTTTCCATGGCAGACACTCCTCGATAGAATTCAAGATGAGACAGTATTCGAACTCCCTGTTCCCGGTCAATGAATATTGCCATATAATATCTTGACCTGAAGCTACCTTTCCAGCAAAAGAGGATAACTCTGAAATGAGGAAGAGTAAGATGAAAGAGAAGCCGGAATGCGGCCAGCTAACCTATAAGTTGATCAGATCGAAGAGGAGAACACTCTCCCTGACTGTAACAACTGCAGCGGAACTGGTGGTCAGAGCACCTTTCCATCTCTCCGATAACAGAATCGAAGAACTTATAGCAGAGAAGAGGCGATGGATCATTGGAAAGCTTGCTGAGGCAAGAGAGAAGCAGTCTGTGGAAAGAAGCTTTGAAGAGGGAGAACCCCTGTTCTTTCTGGGACGGGAATATTCTCTTAGTTATCACGAAGGGGGAGATGTGATAATCAGCTTAAATGAGAAGATATCAGTAAGCAAAGAAGCCAGGAAACGGGTCAGAGAAGTTCTTCGATCCTGGTTTTTCTATCAGGGCTATCAGATTATCTCACCAAGGGTAGAAGAGCTGGCTGATCTGCTTGAATACAAGGTTACCGGGGTCAAGATCACGAGAGCGGAGAAGAGATGGGGATCCTGCAGCAGCAAGGGGATGCTTTGTTTCAGCTGGCGGCTGGTAATGGCACCACTGGAGATGATAGATTACGTGATCATTCACGAACTCGTTCATTTGAAGATAAGAGACCATTCTGCCCGGTTCTGGCAGGAAGTAGAGACTATCTTACCCGATTATCGGGTTAAAAGGCAATGGCTGAGAGATAACAGCCATAAGATGCAAATATAGACTATAGAGCTAAGAGGGGTAGTGAAAGTAAGACTTTCAATACCCCTTCTTTAATATTACCTAAAGATCACAAAGCAGTTCGGTTCAGTGCTTTAATTGAAATAGTACCTGAACCCGATTGCTGCTCCGAGGTTAAATCCAATATCCGGAACTACATCCAGTCCGGGAGCTACTTCGAGGAATATCTCACCCGGGAAGTTATTGAACATATGATAAATCCCGAGAGGAAGACGGCCGGCCAGTTTTATCTGATCCTTTGCATCTTCTCTGTAACGTATATTGGCTCCAAAACCCCAGTACCAGGGTAATCTGAACGAATCGAACTGGGCTTCGCGGTGATTGAGGTAGTTCAGGTGAAAATAGAAATGTTCCTTATCAGAGAAGGAATAGGCTAACGCTGCGTCAAATGCTGTCTGTTCACTCGTCCAGTGCTTAAAAGATATACCGGTAGGTTCACCGACAATGACTCCTAACCCAGTTTTGGGAAGTAAAATTACCGGAATCAATAGTAGTACTAATAGAAATGCAGTTCTTTTCATAACATAAGCTCCTTTTTTTTCTTACTACATAACAATCTAATAACCAACCTCAGTCAAGCAAATTAATTTCTCTGCCAGAAGAGAGTCTGAGATTGCAGTCCATCTCTTTCTACCTTACATTACTACCCTCTATAATCACCTGTTAGAAAACTGCGAGAGAGATTATATACTTGACAGCCTGGAGAGAGTAGACGTTTTTTACAATAGATAAACTGAACAGAAAAGGGGTAGGAGATGAATTTCATCCATATTTTACCACTGATAACGGTGGTGATAGTTCTGATTATATTCTACATCGTGATACATACCATGATATTTAAAAAGGCAGTAAAGAGTGATACGAAGCGTCTCTCCAGCTTGTTGCCCAAATCGGGAAACGGTTTGTCACAGGAGGAGTTGATTCTCGAGATGGCAGACAGTTATGAGAAGAGCGGTAACAAGGAGAAAGCTATCGAGCATTATGAGCTATATCTCTATAAAAAGAATGTAGAAGACCCCGAAATCCTGTTCAAGATCGGTAACCTTTACGGTATGGAGGAATACGACAAAGCGGTCAGCTACTGGCAAAGAGCTGCCGATAAAGCTTACAAACCTGCCATAGAACTAATAGCTTCACTCGATCACGAAGAGTAAGAGAATACCCTGCTCAGGAATCAAGGACTGGCTTGCTTAATCAATTGCCGGGTAACCTAATTCCAACCCCCTTATCTGATAGTTCCTCTTTCAGTTTCTTTATTGCCAGTTCCTTGGCTTTCGCTTCGATCTCGACCGTAATGTCGAGTTCTTGCCATATATCCGGAAAATCCGAGATTGCTATATAATCATGATGATACTGGCAGCTGGCATTATTCCATCCTTCTTTTGGACTGGAGATATGAAAGAGTGGTTCCCGGTTCCAGGTCTTGAGGGAAAGTGCCGTTGCTTCTTCGACTGTAAGTCCATCAGAGAGGCAACGATGATGATGAACATCATAGACGAGCGGGATATCAAGATCCTTACAGAGGGTATGGAGATCGGATACGGTATAATTACGATCATCATTCTCGAGGGTAATACGGGAACGGATCCTATCGGGCAGCAATTCGAGCTGTTTCTTTAATCTCTCCAGTGCTGCAGGTTTATCACCATAAACTCCACCAGCGTGGATATTGATAACGTCTGCCCCTATGAATTCCGCAATCTCAGCCTGATAGTTCAGTTCAGCCAGAGAGGCTTGTAAAACCTCGGAATAAGGGGTTGAGAGCACGATAAACTGATCAGGATGGAAGGTGGTTCTGATATTATTCTCTTTATTGAACTGCCGGCATTCACGATAGATCTCTATGATCTTTCTGTAATCGGGGAGCTCTTCCAGTTGATATCCTGCAGAGGGATGAGTTCGTAATGGATTGATCTGGCTCTGGACCCTGAAATCACCAATCCCGTTGATAAGGCAATAATCAAGAGCCTCTTTCAGTGTCAGTGCATTATGGAGGCATATTTCCCCGAGGATTTGAAGTTGTTCATCCCGTCCAAGACCGGAGAGGCGTTTAGCGGTGGTAGTTCTGAATTTGATCGGCTCCGCCCGAAAAATACAACAGAGTCCTAACCTGATCATCGATTCAGGTTCCGTTTCCTGATAAGCTCGGCAGTGATACTTACAGCTATCTCGTATGGAGTTTGAGATCCGATGCTCAATCCAACAGGGGAGTGCACCCCTGCCAGATCCTCTTCACTGAAACCCTGCTCTAATAATCTGGTGAAAGTGTCGGCGGTCTTCTTTTTACTCCCTATCATTCCCAGATAGAAAGAGGGGCGTTTCAGGCAGTATTCCAGTACCTGCTTGTCGTGCACGTGCCCGTGGGTCATTATTACGAGATAAGCGTGATTATCGAAATCGATAACCGTTTCAAGATCACTATAGTCGCTATAGATGAGTTTACAGGGAACGGGGAAATCTTCCTTTCTGAGGATCTCTTTTCGGTTGTCTATCACTGTAACCTGGAAACCGGCCAGATGTGCCAGATGTGCTAAAGCTTTTCCGCAATGTCCTCCTCCGATAATAAAGAGTCTGGAGGAAGAGAAGAGAGGTTCGATCAGGATTTCTACCCTGCCGCCACAGATCATACCGGTGGCGATCGCATCTCCGTTCAGCGGCATACCCTCTTCGTCGAGATCGAATTTTCGGAGGAGAGCTCTTTCAGGCCGCTCGGTTCGTATCATATCAATCACTCTGTGTTCCAGGTTACCACCTCCGATATTACCGAAGGGGTTACCCGTTTCTGGTACGGCAAGATGCATTCCGGCCCGGGCAGGAGTGGAACCGTCTGTATCGGTTATTATAGCCTGCCAGACCGGCTTTCCGTTCTCCAGCAATGAATGGAGTTGTCTGTAATATGCTTGATGGTCAAACACTTTTCAATACATCCTCAGAATAATTTATGTTCCTGATTACATTCGGGTCGGAGACGGTTACATCATATCGCTCGAGACCGGCTTGAGCAATAATCGATCTCAACCCTTGCGACTTAAGCTCTTCCGAAAGCTTCAAGGAATCTGGTATGATGATCGGATGACCACGTCTCTTTTTATAGACCGGATTGATTATCCTCTCCGGATATTGCCAGAAAGATTCTATGAGTAGTATGATCGTTTCTGCTTTGACGAGTGGATGATCTACCGGCCAGATCAACCAGCCGAGTGCATTCCAGCCATCTTTACGGGCACAGTTGATCCCGTGTTTAACAGATTCCAGCATATCAGAGGTCTCTATATCCCTGACAACTTTAACTCCACCGACCGGGGTAAGGCTCAGAGTATCCAGGATATGCCTGAGAAAGGTCTTATCTTTGTAGGTTGCATCTACTTTCGGTTCGCCATATCGATTACCCTTACCTGCAGCCGGTATGATGGCATAGATCTGCCCAAAATCGGTTGAGGATTGATTGATTGTTTCACAGCATAACCGTTCGCTGTTAGAATTTTCACACATAAATCGATCCTTTTCTTTTCTTATATTGATCTTACCAGTTCGTTGAATTCCCGTATCAGCTTATCGACACGCTCGACCTCGTTTTCGAAGAGATCGCTCCAGTATTCATGAGACCACTGGGCGTCTAACTCCTCAGGATCCATACCCTGCTGTTCTATCCAGGTGAAATACTTCAGGTTATGTATCCTTTTTCTCTCCCAGTATCTCAGTTCGATAAG
>Ga0079223_10000257_pt1 | contig 24590 bp, 21 predicted proteins | sample Stecom2011_FD_75072 | JGI IMG/M metagenome (GOLD analysis project Ga0079223, IMG submission 75072) | Agricultural soil microbial communities from Utah to study Nitrogen management - Steer compost 2011 | ecosystem: Environmental > Terrestrial > Soil > Agricultural land | place: USA: Utah...
CGGAGGTCGGGAAGAAACTCTTCAGCGTCGCCAGCAAGTGGGTGGGACACCTTCCGGGCGGTCTCGCAATGTCGGCGATTCTGACGAGTGCCGGCTTCGCGGCCACCTCCGGCTCTTCGGTCGCCACCGCCGCGACCGTTGGCAGCGTTGCGCTGCCCGAAATGAGAAAGGCCGGTTACGAACCCTCTCTTTCAGCGGGAACGGTTGCTGCAGGTGGTGTTCTGGGGGTCCTCATTCCGCCGAGCGTCCTCCTGATCTTTTATGCGGCGCTGACAGAGACCTCCGCGGGGAAGATGCTGGTCGCGGGCGTAATACCCGGCTTGCTGACGACCGCCATCTTCATGATCGGCATCTACTTCATTGCCAAGCGCGGCGCTTCCCGGCACGCCGTTACAGAACCCGTCAGCTGGGGCGAGGCCATCGTTAGCACCGGACAGGCCTGGCAGGTTGTGGTTCTGTTCATCGTGGTGATGGGCGGCATCTATCTTGGCTTGGTGACACCGACGGAGGCAGGCGCGCTTGGAGCTTTCGCGGCCCTGTTGATGCTGCTGGCGCATCGCGGTTCCTGGGCGGAGGGAATGGGTGGAAAGCTCACCCAGAGCCTGCGATCCACCATCAACACCACAGTGATGATCCTCTTCACCATGATGGGTGCGGCTGTCTTTTCCTACTTTCTCACACTAGTTCAGGTACCCAACCAATTGGCCCAGGCGGTCGTTGACTCGGGGCTCCCGCCGTACCTGATCATGGCGTGCCTCCTGCTTGTCTTCGTTCCGCTGGGCATGTTCCTCGACGCCTTCTCCATGATGGTGATTGCGATCCCGATCATGTTCCCGACGGTGCAGTCTTTAGGGTTCGACCCATTCTGGTTTGGCATTCTGACGGTGAAGATGTGCGAGATCGGCCTCATAACGCCGCCGGTCGGCCTGAACTGCTACGTCATCGCCGGGATCGACAAGAAGATTCCGCTGCCGACCGTCTTCCGCGGCGCGCTGTGGTTCGTCGCGATGGAGTTCATCACCATCATCATTCTTTTCGCCTTCCCGCCGCTCATCACCTGGCTGCCCAGCATGATGGATGTGCGCTAGAGCTGATCGCATCGGATCGGGTTTACGAGTGGCCCCGATCCTTGACCAGACAAGTTCATAAGCGAAGAAGCAAATCCGGGAAAGGAGCACACCAATGCTGACGTTCGGGGAAGGGACGGCCTTCATCACCGGTGGCGGATCCGGCATCGGGCGCGCAGCGGCAAGCCTGATGGCGACCGCGGGTGTCCCGGTGGTCGTGGCGGACATCGACCCGGCCAGCGTTGAAGAGACTGTCGCGTCCATAGAGGAGGCCGGCGGCAAGGCGCTGGGTGTGACACTCGACGTGGCGGACGAGCGGTCGGTAGAGGGGGCCTTCGAAAAGGCCGAGGCGTGGGATGGCCGCGTGACCATCCTGGTCAACAGCGCTGGCATCCTGCGCGTGGATCCTTTCGACAGTTTCTCTGCCGAAACTTTCAATCGTGTTTTGAACGTCAATGTGACCGGCAGCTTCCGGTGTGCGCAGCGGGCTACCCGCGGGATGAAGGAGGTGGGCCACGGCCGGATCATCAACCTCTCTTCCGTCTCCGGTTACCGAGCAGGGGTGGGGCGTACGGCCTACGGACCGTCCAAAGCCGCCGTGGCACAGCTTACGCGCCAGATGGCTCTGGAGCTTGGACGCTATGGCATCACGGCCAATGCGGTGGCGCCGGGGACCACCATGACCAATATGACCGCGGCTGCTTATACGGAGGAGAACAAGAAAAACTTCATCAAGATGATCCCCTCCGGCTTCATTGCCGAGCCGGCTGATATTGCGCCCGCCATCGCTTTTCTGGCCTCACAGCAGGCCCGCTACGTAAATGGCCATACGTTCGTTGTCGACGGCGGCTATCTTGCCTCTGGGATGATGCAGACCGCCGGGCTTGAGGTTTAGGCAGCTCGTCGCGGCTACTAGACCGGATCGCGTTTAATCTGAATCACTTTGGGGTTCAGTCAAACGCGTGAATCCGGTCTACATCAAATAGATAGAGCAGATTCACGCACCAAATCGGATCACTTCGTGAACCTGATTTGGCGCGATCTGCTCTAGTGCAATATTAAAGCGCGCATTCACGTAAGGAACTTAAGCTGCCAGTTCTTCCAAAGCCAAGGCGCTGGCGGAGCCGCGGCGGGTTGCAGTTGCTGCGGCGACCGCTTCCGGCAGGATGCTATCGGCGTAAAAGCGCGCAGTGGCAATCTTCCCGTCGAGGAACGGAGCGTCCGCCCCTGGCTGTTCGCGCTTTTCCGCAGCGGCGATTGCGCCCTTGGCAAGCAACCAGCCGCCGGTGAGTAGACCGGTCAGGCGAAGGTAGGGGGTGGCGCCGGCCGCTGCTTCAAGCGGGCGCGCTTGATAGTTTTCGATCAACCAGTTGGTCGCCTCCTCAAAGGCGTCGGTTGCCTCTCGCAGGCCCTGCCTCATGGCGGCGAAGGATTCTCCTTCGAGTTCTTCAAGTCGTGAGACGGTAAGGCGCATCTGCTCGAGGAGGCGCAGCGCCGGCTCGCCCTTGTGGCGCATGATCTTACGGGAGATCAGGTCCAGGGCCTGGACCCCGTTGGTGCCCTCATAGATGGGGGTGATGCGGGCGTCCCGATAGTGCTGGGCAGCGCCGGTTTCTTCGATGAAGCCCATGCCCCCGTGAACCTGAATACCGAGGGAGGCAACTTCACAGCCGACGTCGGTGCACCAGGCCTTGGTGACCGGGATCAAGAGCTCCAAGACGTCGCGGGTCTGCCGTTCCCGTTCCGCCGGGTCCGGGTTCGCCTTGCTGTGATCCAGTGCGGCCGCCGTGTAATAGGCCAGGGTGCGCGCGGCCTCCGTGAGGGCGCGCATGGTCATCAACATCCGCCGCACGTCCGGGTGCCGGATGATCGGTACCAGCTGTCCCTCCCGGCTGCCGAACTCTCGCCCCTGGATCCGCTGGCGCGCGTAGGCCAAGGCCTGCTGGTAGGCGCGGTCGGCAATGGCGACGCCCTGGACCCCAACGGAAAGGCGGGCATTGTTCATCATCGTGAACATGTACTCCATGCCACGAAGCTCTTCGCCGATAAGGAAGCCTACCGCTCCCTCGTTGTCACCAAAGGACATGACGCAGGTGGGGGAGGCCTTGATACCGAGCTTGTGCTCCAGGGAGACGCAGCGCAGATCGTTGCGTTTACCGGGACGGCCTTCGCTGTCCGGCAGGAATTTCGGAACGAGGAATAGACTGAGGCCGCGCGTGCCCTCAGGAGCGTCCGGCGTACGCGCCAGCACCATGTGCACGATGTTCTCGGCTACGTCATGCTCGCCCCAGGTGATGAAAATCTTCTGACCGCTGATCCTCCAGTGGTCCCCCTCCTTCACGGCGCGCGTACGCACGGCACCCACGTCGGTGCCAGCTTGGGGTTCAGTCAGGTTCATCGTGCCGGTCCAGGAGCCGCTGATCAGCTTTGCGAGATAGGTGTCCTTCTGTTCCTGCGACCCATGAGCCTGCAGCAGTTCGACCGCCCCCTGCGTCAGCAGAGGGCAGAGCGCGAAGGACATGTTGGCGGCATTCCACATTTCCTGGGCCGCCACACCAACGGCCCAAGGCAATCCCTGACCCCCGAACTCCGGATCGAAAGGGACGGCGTTCCAGCCGCCCTCTACATATTGGCGATAGGCCTCGGCGAAACCGTTCGGTGTGCGGACCACCCCATTTTCCAGGACTGAACCGACTTCGTCGCCCTTCTGGTTCAGCGGTGCGAGAAGGTTTGCGGCCAGCTTGCCAGCTTCTTCCAGAACAGCTTCCACCAGGTCGGGGGTCGCATCTTCATAGCCGGGCAGGGCTGCGATCTTCGGCAGCTCTGAAATGTTCTCCAGAACGAAGCGCATATCCGAGACGGGGGCGCGATAGTCGGTCATGGCGTGGTTCCTGCCAGGCTGTCCAGAAATGGAGCGGGCTTGTCCGAGTTAGATAGCGATGCGCATCACGACTGTCCACGCGCAGACCTGCGTTACGCCAGCGCGCTTTTTCGAGCGGCGTGCGCCCGCTACAGGAGCTTGCCCGGGTTCATCAGATTCTTGGGGTCGAGGGCCTGCTTCACGTGACGCATCATCTCCAACTCCACCGGTGACTTAAAGCGGCTGTTTTCCTCTCGCTTCATGCGCCCGATACCGTGTTCCGCCGAGATCGATCCATCAAAGCGGCGGACCACGTCGTGCACGAGCTGGTTAAGCTCTTCCCAGCGCGCCAGATAAGCGGTGGTATCGGCCTGCTCGGGCTGGCTCAAGTTGAAGTGGACGTTGCCGTCTCCGACGTGGCCGAAGGCTACGGGGCGGATCCCCGGACAGGCTTCCTGTACGGCTTTCGTCGCTTCCTCGATGAACTGGGGCACCAAGGAGACGGGGACCGATACGTCATGCTTGATGGAGCCGCCTTCGAACTTCTGTGCTTCCACCACGCCTTCGCGCAGGTGCCAGAAGTCCTTGCGCTGCGCTTCGTTCTCGGCGAGAGAGGCGTCTGACACCAGGCCGTCCTCGTAGGCGGCCATCAGGGTTTCCTCCAGCGCCTCGCGCAGGCCGCCCTCAGCGCGCCCGCCGAACAACTCGATAAGGACGTACCAAGCGTGCGGTTCCGCCAGGGGATCCTTGCATCCCTCTACATGCCGGCAGGCGAAATCCAAGGCGATGCGAGGCAGCAGTTCGAAAGAGGTAACATTCTCTCCTGACGCGGCGCGGCAGCGGCCAAGCAGAGCCACCGCCGCCGCGGGATCTCTCACCGCCGCGAAGGCCGTGACCACCTCGCGCGGCCGAGCGTAGAGCTTCAAGACAGCCGCGGTGATGATTCCCAGCGTACCCTCGGCACCGATGAAGAGATGCTTCAGGTCATAGCCCGTGTTGTCCTTGCGGAGGCTCCGTAGGCCGTTCCAGATCCGACCGTCGGGCAGCACAACCTCCAGCCCGAGCACCAGGTCTCGCGCATTACCATAGCGCAGCACCTGCACGCCGCCAGCGTTGGTGGAAAGATTGCCGCCAATTTGGCAACTGCCTTCCGCCCCGAGGCTGAGCGGGAAAAGCCTGTCCGCGTCTTCGGCGGCCTGCTGGATCTGCTGCAGGATACAGCCTGCCTCCACGGTGATGGCGAAGTTTTCCGCATCCAGAGCGCGGATTTTGTTCATGCGTCCGAGGTTTAGCAGGATCTCCTCTCCCTCTTCATGAGGGATGGAGCCCCCCACGAGGCTGGTGTTGCCACCTTGAGGGACGAGAGGGATTTCCGCTTCCGCGCAAAGGCGTACGACCTCCGCGACTTCCTCAGTGTTCGCCGGCCGAACCACAAAGGGCGTGCTACCCACGTATCGGCCGCGCTGCTCCCGGAGATAGGGGAGCTTTTCATTCGCTTCTTCGACGAGACCGCGGGGACCCACCATCTCCGCGATGCGTCCGCGCAGTGCGGCCAGGCGGCCGCCTTGATCCAGTGCAGTGCTCATGGGCGCAGACTTTAGAGCGATTTGCCCGCAATCTGAAATGCCAAGTTGCGCGCCGGTCGAAGCCGAGTGACAGCATGCGAGCGTTTGTATGCTCTATAGAGGCCAGACATGGAGGATCGTGGGGATGCCCAGAGCCACGATAAGAACCTGGAGGGGCAAACCCATTCGCCAGTAATCGCTGAACCTATAGCCGCCGGGACCGAGAATCAGCGTGTTGTTCTGGTGGCCGATCGGGGTGAGGAAGGCGCAAGAGGAGCCCACGGCTACGGCCATGAGAAAGGGATCGGGGGAAGCGTCGAGGCTTCCGGCGATTCCGATCGCGATGGGGCACATCACGGCGGCCGTTGCCGCGTTGTTCATCACGTCGGTAAGGGCCATGGCCACCAGCATCATGATGGCAAGGGCAAGTATCGGAATGCCCAGTGCGACGTGGATGACCAGGGTTCGAGCAATGAGTTCAGCGGCTCCGGTGCTCGACACCGCATTGGCGACGGGGATCATGGCGGCCAGCAGGACGATCACGGATCCGTCAATGGAGCTGTAGACTTCCTTCAGGGGCATTACACGCAGCAGGACCGTCAGCAGGGCTGCAGCCACAAAAGCAAAGGCCGGCGGTGCTATCCCGGCGGCAGCTACGGCCGCCCCTCCCAACAGCAGTGCTCCGGCAGTCAACGCCTGGCGCTTGTCGGGGAGGCGTAGTCCGCGGCTGCTCAAGGGCGCACAGCCGAAGACGCTGATGAATTGGTTCACCCGCTCATCCTCTCCTTGAAGGAGGAGGACATCCCCAGGTGCGAAACGCAATTGATTGAGTCGCTGTCCGCGGGATCGGCCTTGTCGGGAGACAGCGAGCAAATTCAGTCCGAAGCGGCTGCGCAGACGCAGCTCGCGCGCGCTGTTGCCGAGTAAACGAGAGTCGGGAAGCACTACCACTTCCTGAAGGCTCACTTCCTCTGACTGCAGCCGCTTTTCCTGAGTTTCATCGTCATCCTCCCGCCCTACCAATTCCAGGCCCACGCTCGCTGCCGTGCGTGCGAGGCTCTTCGGGTCGGCCTCGATTATGATCACGTCGCCGGGTTCCACCCGTCGAGTGCGGTGCGGCACCAGGATCCGCCGCTTGTCGCGCGCCAGAGCCAGAATGACGGCATCCTTGTCCTTTAGCTGGTCTTCCAGTTCGCCGACGGTCCATTCCTTGAGGGGAGCCTGTGCTGTCAATCGTACTTCGCTGAGAAAGGACCCGACATCGAAAAGGCCCCCTTCCTCTCGTGGTCCTTCTCGCGAGCGGGGGACCAGGCGCCAACCGACAAGGGCGACGAAGGCGATGCCCGCCAACGCAACCACGAGGCCGACCGGCGTGAAGTCAAACATGCCGAAAGTTTCGTCCGAAGCCGCACGACGGAAGCCTGAAACGATAAGGTTCGGTGGGGTCCCGATCAAAGTCGTCATGCCCCCGAGGATGGAGGCGAAGGACAGAGGCATCAGAAGTAGTGACGGGCTGATCGAGTTTCGGTGCGCCGCCTGGATCGCTACCGGCATCAGCAGGGCGAGAGCGCCGACGTTGTTCATGAAGGCCGATAGCGTCGCGGCGAGCAGGCAGGAGGAAAGTATAAGAAGGGGAGTCGAAGCGCGCTTGGGCAGGGTGCGCGCCGCTAGGGCGTCCACCGCCCCGGTGAGAGTGAGGGCCCGGGATAAGACAAGCACCGCCGCAACGGTTATGACGGCGGGGTGTCCCAGTCCGGTGAAGGCCTCTTGAGCCGGTACGAGCCCCAGTCCTACGGCGGTCAGAAGCAGGATGAGCGCCACCAGGTCGTGCCGATACTTGCCCCACACGAAAAGTATGAGGCCGCACGCGATTAGTCCCAGGACGAGCATCTGGTCGAGGGTCAAGTGCTCACACCTCGCTGTAGAAAGTGAGTGAAGACCGGCTAACTAGAACTGGTTCCGGCCAATAAGCGCTTGATCGGTCGCTGCATTAGGCAAGCGAGGATAAAGCTGCTGCGAAGGCGGACCTTTCTCCCAAGGGAGGAGAGATATAACGGGGTAGTGCCAAGGCAAGTGTTTAAACACTTTTTTCGTGTAATACTGTCAAAAGGCGATCATAGTAACCGCTGTACAGCCATAGTTGTCCGCCTGACGCTTTTTCGAGAGCATCTTCTTTGCCTTTGGCTTGAAAAATTTCGCTTCATCGGGGAAGAAGCGCCGACGAATCTCAGCTTATGGGAGGGTCTCTATTCCTTGGATGCGCAAATCAGCAAAGAGCTGTATACTAACTATGGCTTTCTGAGGGCTGGCGATGGGCCTGCTGATCCATGTCCGGCAAGCAGCTTCACGGAATGGCCCTATTCTTTCGCTTGTCAAAGCGCAACGAAGCATGGACACGGAGTGGACCTGCCCATCTGGGCGACCGAGGAATGATTACCAGATGATGAGGAACAGCATGGTACGTTCAGCAAAGCCCGTGATCGGCCTGCTGTTTCCGCTGATCCTCATCGCAGGCTGTGCAACTGCGCAAGAGGAGGTGCAGGCCCCATCGCCCGAAGAAGGTGAAGCCGCCGTAGAGGCTCCGCTGCAGCAGGAGGCCACCCAGCAAAGGAGGCGTCCACCGGCCGCGGGGCCGCGGAAGCCTTTGCCGCCTCTGACTCTGACGACCATTGTAGGGCGCGATGAGGCAGAAACGGTAGAGCTGCTCGGCCAGCCCGCGCATGTACGTGTGGAGTCGCCAGCGACGATCTGGACCTACAGCCGAGGCGTATGCGACCTGGAGATCTATTTCTACCCCTCGCTGCGAGAGCGGCGCTTGCAGTCCCTGACATACGAGATCAGGGGGCAAGAGGAGAAGACCGACTGTCTTAACGAGTTTGGATTGGCGGAAGATGGTACTAGCTGAAGCAGGCGTGCGTCAGGAAAGCGATCGCTTGCGGATCGCGATCGTAGACGACGACCCCTTGTTCCGAGAAACCTTGACCGAGAACCTCAAAGAGGCGGAGTTCGCTGTCGAGGCTTTCGATGGCGCTGAGCCCTTCTTTGGCTGGCTCGGCGATGGAGGAGAGGCGGACCTCGTCCTTCTCGATTGGCGCATGCCAGAGGTCAATGGCATCGAGGTGCTGAGACGCCTTCGGGATGACGGCCTCGAAGTGCCGGTGATCTTCCTCACGGTTCTGAGTGAGCAGATCTATGAGGAGGCAGCGCTGCATAGCGGCGCGGTGGACTTCGTTGAGAAGTCGCGCAGCTTTGCCATCTTGCGCAAGCGGATCGATCTCATTCTCGAAGGCGTCAAGTCGCCGGCGATCAACGGTGCCGAGGAAGAGGCGGACAGCCGCCGCCTTGGCGAACTGGAACTGAAGCTCGACAGCAGTCGCGCTTTCTGGAAAGGCCAACGCGTTAACCTTAGCTTGACGGAATTCAAGCTGGTTCAGTTGATGGTTGAGCGTGCCGGGCAGGACGTGACCTATCGTGAGCTTTACGATCTGGTGCACGGCAGAGGGTTCGTCGCCGGCTCGGGCCCAGACGGCTACCGCGCGAACGTCCGCACTTTCATGAAGCGCATTCGCCAGAAGTTCCGCGAACTCGATGCGGAATTCGATGAAATTGAGAATTATCCAGGCTTTGGCTATCGGTGGCGCCAACCGGCTTGATCCTTTTCAATGACACGTTCCGCGGTGCGAATGTGGCGCTCACTGGGCGCGAAGCTCGTCGTGATGCTGGCGATCTTCATTGCTGTACCAGTGGTGCTTTACGGGCCCTTCCGCCTGGCGGATGAGGAGCGGAACACCCTGCTGCTGCAAAGCGTCCAACAGCAGGGATGGCTCGTCGGTCGCAGCCTTCGCCCCTACCTGGAGCGCTTTCAGGGGACGGATGCGGCAATCCTGCAGGAGACGATCGAGGACCTTGGCAGCGGAGGGGTGAAGGTACGCCTTCTGCTCCGCCCTCATGAAACGGGTGAGAACAGCTCCTTCTTTCTCGTCGCCTCTACCGACAAGCTGAATACGGAGGCGATGGAGCGCGAGCTCGAACAGCTCATCGAGACGGATGTCCTTCGTACTCTGGAGGAAACCTGCGAAGGGCAGCAGTCGCTGGCTGCGCGCTACGTATCTCCAGATGGGGAAGCCGAGATCCTTACCTCCATCACCCCGGTCAGTGGAAGACGCGGCTGCTGGGCCGTGGTGACCGCCCACTCAACCTCAGAGCTTCTCAGCGCTACTTTGGGAAGACCCTATTGGCAGCTTCCTGAGGTTCGTCTAGCGGCGGCCATCTATGTGCTGATGGCCTTTGCAGTGATCGCACTGTTTCTCGGCTTCTGGGTCAATCTGCGCCGCTTCGCGGCTCTGGCGAGCCGCATCCGTGGGCGGTCGGTCGAAGAAGGAGCCTCCTTCGCCAAGCTGAACCACATGCCTGAACTGGCGGGCGTGGCGGAGGAATTCGACCGCATGGTGGACAACCTCGAGCAATCGGCTCGAGAGATCCGCTACGCTGCGGAAGAAAACGCCCACGCTCTCAAGGCGCCTCTCGCCGTCATCAGCCAGTCAGTAGAGCTTCTGCGCCGCGCCGTCCCCAAAGACAGTGAGCGGGGTCAGCGGGCTCTCCAACTGGTGGAGCAATCGGTGGTTCGGCTGGATGCGCTCGTTGCGGCGGCCCGGCGCATGGAAGAAACGGTTGCCGAGCTCATGAATCCGCCGCGTGACCGCATCGACCTGTCGCGCCTCTTAAGTCGCTTGATCGCGCCTTATGCCGTAGGCGCCTGTGGCAACACCACGGTTCGGGTCGTCTCGGACCTTGAGCCAGGCATCGAAATCCTCGCGAGCAGCGACTTGGTGGACATCCTAGTCGAGAATCTGCTCGACAATGCCGTAAGCTTTTCACCTCCTGGTAGCGAGGTGCGCATCGGCCTCTCCCGTAGCAAGCAGAATGCGATCTTGACGGTCGAGGATCGCGGGCCAGGGGTGCCGCCCAACGATCTGGAACGTATTTTCGAGCGCAACTACTCCAACCGCCCCGCGGCCACCCTTGACGATGATCCGGCGCACCCCTCTGGCATAAGGCTGCCAAACTTTGGTATTGGCCTTTGGGTCGTCAGACGCAACATCGAGGCTATCGGCGGATCCGTGTACGCGGAGAATCGCGAGGGTGGCGGACTACGTGTCGTAGCTGAGATTCCGCGGGTGGATTGATATCCGAAGCAGGGTCGCCGGCAGTAGCAACCTTAGACTTGAACTCACTGGAAGGCAGGAAACAGGTGGACGCTGCCAAGAGCGATCCCGAACCAAAGCTTTCGCAGCGCGGCTGGCCGGACGGCCGGCTAGACCGCAATCCGCCCAAGGTCTGGCTGATGATGGGGCACCGGGCGGGTGACAATACCCAGGTGCTGGCCTTGGCAGAGGCCTTGGGGTGGCCGTTCGAAGTGCGCCGCTTCGTCTATAAGCCTTACGAGTTGCTGATCAATCTGACCCATGGCCCGACCTTGCGCGGCGTGGTCAAGCAAGAGTCCAGTAAGCTTGAGCCTCCCTGGCCGGACCTCGTGATTTCCGCCGGGCGACGCAACGAGCCTATCTGTCGGTGGGTTCAGGCTCAGGCGAAGCCAGAGAAGCATGTGCGCCTCGTCCATTTGGGGCGGCCCTGGGCCCGCTTCGATCGCTGGGACCTGGTCGTGACGACGCCCCAGTACCGCCTGCGAGATCACCGAGTGATTCAGCAGAACAAGACGCCTCTGCATCGGGTGAGTGCGGAACGCGTGAGCCAGGACGCTTCGGCCTGGGCGCCTCGATTGGAGCACCTTCCCGGCCCTTATATTGCGGTCATTATCGGGGGTAACAGCGGGCCCTACAGCTACGACGAAGCTGCCGCTGAGCGCCTTGGGCGCGAGGCATCCGACCTCGCCCGTCGCTATGGGGCATCGCTGCTGATCACCACGAGCGCGCGAACCAAAGCCGAAACGCTCGGGCCGCTGGAGGCAGCGCTTGACGTACCCTATTATTTGTACCGTTGGCGGCCGAACGACAGCGACAACCCCTATTTCGCTTTTCTTGGCTTGGCCGAGCGGGTCATCGTGACCGGCGACAGCGTATCCATGGCTACGGAAGCCTGCGCAACGGGTAAGCCGGTCTATCTCTTCGATCTCGGCGTCGGGTGGCGCTCCATGCGACGCGCAAACCAGCGCAAGCGCTTTGTCTTCTGGAATCCCGGCGACAGCTTTGACTTTCGCGCCTTCATCTATCTGATGGGGATGCGCCTGGGACCTAAGCGCATCACGCGGGACATCCGCATTATCCACGACTACCTGATAAGTAGCGGGCGCGCGGTCTGGCTGGGGGAGGGGGATCCGCCACCGGATCCACCGCCGCTGGAGGACATCTCACTTGCGGTGAAGCGCGTGCGTGCCCTCTTTCCTGAACGTCTGGATCATCAGGGGGCCAGCGCTTGAGGCGAGACCGACCTGCTTACCGTCCTGCGAGAATATTGCGGATGGAAAAGCTTGAGTGAATGCGCGACACGCCGGGCAGGACGGAAAGGATATCCTTGTGGATCCTTTCGAAGTCGTGTGGATGCTCCACATTGACCCTGAGCAGGTAGTCCGCGTCCCCGGTCATCAGATAGCACTCCCGGACCTCCGCATGCTTGCGCACCGCCGCTTCAAAGCGGCGGAAATAGTCTTCGGTCTGTCGCTCCAGAGTGATCTGGATGATCACCGCGATGCCTTCATCCTGTGCAGACTGCCCGACAATTGCGGTGTAGCCGCGAATGATCCCCTCTTGTTCCAGGATCTTGACGCGTCTTAAGCAGGCGGAAGCGGAGAGCCCTACTTCCTGAGCGAGACTGGCATTACTGATGCGCGCATCGCGGCGCAGCACCCGCAGTATATGGCGATCTACTTGGTCCAAGGCGCTCATGGCAGATCCTGCGAAATGAGGGCAGAAGATGCGACGATACGTGCGTGATTAGATAGTTATGCGGCTAATCAGCTGGAAATTTCGCATGACCGATCCCTACATTACAAGGAGATAAGCTGCGGCTTTAAGCAATTGGTGCACAACATGAAGATCGTCATCCTTGGCGCCGGCATCATCGGCGTAACCTCGGCCTATTTCCTCGCTAAGGCCGGTCATTCGGTGACGGTGCTAGACCGTCAGAGTGGCCCGGCGCTGGAAACCAGCTTCGCGAACGCCGGCCAAATCTCGCCGGGCTATTCTTCCCCCTGGGCAGCGCCTGGCATCCCGCAGAAGGCGGTCAAGTGGATGTTCATGAAGCACGCGCCGCTGATCATCCGCCCCAGGGTAGATCTGGAGGCATGGCGGTGGATGGCGTCCATGCTGCGTAACTGCACCAGCTCTCGCTATGCCCTGAACAAGGGGCGCATGGTCAGGGTCGCCGAGTACAGCCGCGACGTATTGCGGGCGCTGCGCGAGGAAGAGGGCATTTCCTATGATGAGGACACCCGCGGCTTGCTGCAGCTTTTCCGCAAGCAGGAGCAGCTCGACGCGATCGGCAAGGATGTTGAGGTCCTTCGACAGGATGGTGTCCCCTTCGAGGTTCTGGACGCTGAGGCGTGTCGAGGGATTGAGCCGGGACTGAAGAGTGCGCGGGTTCCAGTTGTTGGCGGCCTTCGCTTGCCGAATGACGAGACCGGCGACTGCTTCAAGTTCACCAACCAGCTCGCGGCTCGCTGTGAGGCCCTGGGCGTAACCTTCCGTTATGGTGTCTCCATTGAGGATATCCGAGCCGAGGGCGGCAGAATTCTCTCCGTGCGCACCAGTGAAGGCGATGTAGAGGCAGATAGCTATATCGCAGCCCTGGGCAGCTACACCCCACGCCTTGTTCGGGGGCTCGGGCTGCAGGTGCCGGTCTATCCCATCAAGGGCTACTCCATAACCATCCCGATCGTGGAGGCGGAAAGGGCACCGCTTTCCACCGTTATGGACGAAACCTACAAGGTCGCGATTACGCGGCTGGGCGATCGTATCCGGGTTGGCGGCATGGCGGAGATCGCTGGTTTCAGCACTGACCTGCCCAGGGCACGTCGCGAAACTCTAGAGCTTTCCGTGCAGGATCTCTTCCATGGTGCCGGCGACCTCAGTCAGGCGAGTTTCTGGAGCGGCCTGCGGCCCATGACTCCTGACGGCACACCGATCATCGGGCCGACACGCTATCGCAACCTGTGGCTCAACACCGGTCACGGCACACTTGGGTGGACCATGGCCTGTGGTTCTGCCCGTGTCCTGGCCGACCTCGTCAGCGGCTTGCGGCCGGAGATCGAGGCGGATGACCTTGCACTTTCCCGCTATAGCAAGCAGGTCGCGGCGAAGCTCAGATCCCGAGGTACCGCGTCTGCGCGGCCTTATCAGCCTGCAGCTCGGAGCTAGTTCCACTCCAAACGTTGCGGCCGCGTTCGATAAGGTAATGACGGTCGGCGAGGCGCGTGAGCGCCTCGACCGACTTGTCGATCACCAGGATGGCTTGCCCCTCTGCCTTCAGGCGGGCGAGGCATTCCCAAATCTCGTGACGGATGAGCGGGGCAAGGCCTTCAGTGGCCTCGTCGAGAATCAGCAGTAGCGGATTGGTCATGAGCGCTCTGCCGATCGCCAGCATCTGCTGCTCGCCCCCCGACAGCTGATTCCCCATCGAAGTGGCGCGTTCGGAAAGGCGCGGAAACAGAGCGAACACCCGATCCAGCGTCCAGGGGCTGGAAGCGCCAGCCCGATTGGCGGCGGTGGCCACCAGGTTCTCCCGCACCGTGAGGTTGGGAAAGATTTGGCGTCCTTCGGGCACCAGGCCGATGCCCAGGCGGGCGATGCGGTGGGCCGGCAATCGCTGTACCGGCCGTCCCCTGAAGGTGATCACTCCGGCAGTTGCGGGGGTGAGGCCGGTGATCGAGCGGACGGTTGTCGTCTTGCCCATGCCGTTGCGGCCCATCAGAGTCACTACCTCGCCTGGACGGATCTCGAGCGACAGGCCAAAGAGCGCTTGGCTCGTGCCGTAGAAGGTGCGGATGTTCTCTACCGTCAACATGCGTAGGCCTCAGACCGCAAGGCTCTCTTCCCCCAGGTAAGCCTGCCGTACATTCTCATTGCCGCGTATTTCCTCTGGCCGGCCGGTCGCGATCGCGCGTCCGTAGACCAGAACGGTAATCCGGTCGGCCACCGCGAAAACGGCGTCCATGTCGTGCTCAACCAGAAGGAAGGCAAGGGTGCCTTTCAGCTTCTGTAGAAGCTCCACCATCTTGGCCGACTCTTCGGGCCCCATGCCCGCCATGGGTTCATCCAGCAAGAGCAGTTTCGGCCGTGTGGCCAAGGCCATGGCGATCTCCAGCTGCCGCTGCTCCCCGTGAGCCAGGGCAGCTGCAGCAACGTCAGCGCGATGCTGCAGGCCGACCTGGCGGAGCGCCTCTCGTGCCGGCTCCAAAAGTTCTGGGTCCTGCGCGGCCGGCCTCCAGAAACGAAAGGAGTGGCCGGCATGCGCCTGTACGGCCAGCGCCACATTCTGCAGGGCGCTCATGTCGCGAAAGATCGAGGTGATTTGAAAGGAGCGCGTCAGACCCAGATGCGGGCGCCGCCAGGCGGGCAGGGCGGTAATGTCCTGGCCGTCAAAGAAAATGCTTCCGGCATCCGGCTGTAGCTCCCCCGACAGTTGGGATATCAGGGTCGTCTTGCCGGCACCGTTAGGGCCGATGACGGCATGAACCTCTCGAGGAAGGACATCGAGCGAAAGATCGTCGGTGGCGGTCAGACCGCCGAAGCTTTTCGCCAGGTTCCGGGTGGAAAGCAGCGGTTCAGCCATCGATTTCTTCCGCTGGCCGTTGGCTTATTTGGCGCGGCGCCAGTAAGCCCAGGAGGCCGCCGCGGGCAAAGAGCACCACCAGGATAAGGATCGGACCGAGAAAAAGCTGCCAATGCTGGGTGATGTGGGCGAGCAGATCCTCCAGTTGTAGCAGCACGATCGCACCGATCACAGGGCCGAAGAGGGTCCCGAGCCCGCCCAGGATCACCATGATCAGAAGCTCGCCGGAGCGAGTCCAGTGGGTATAGGCGGGCGAGATATAGAGCGTGAGATTCGCCAAAAGAACCCCTGCCAGCGCGCAGATCATGGCCGAGATCACATAGGCTGTCAGGCGGTAGCGGAAGACGGGAATGCCCAGTGCTGCCATCCGCTGTTCGTTCGAGCGCGCGCCGCGGATCACCATGCCAAAGCGGGCATTTACCAGCCGCCAGGTAAGGAAGATGACTCCGCAGAGCAGAAGGAAGGCGCTGTAGTAGAGGGTTAGTGTGTCATCGAGGTGCAGCGGTCCCAATTGTGTACCGCTGGCGATGCGCATGCCGTCGTCGCCACCATACTGTTCGAGGCTGACAAAGAAGAAGTAGGTCATCTGCGCGAAGGCGAGGGTAATCATGATGAAGAAGATGCCGCTCGTGCGCAGGCAGATTGCTCCGATCAGCAGGCCGACACCCGCACTGGCGCCAAGCGCGACCAAGATGTCAGGCAGGCCTCCCTCCACGCCATGATGGCGTAGAGCCCCCACGGTGTAGGCACCAATCGCCACGTACATGGCATGCCCGAAGCTGACCAGGCCACCGAAGCCGAGGATCAGGTTCAGGCCGGCGGCGGCCAGGCCAAGGATCATGATCCTGGACCAGAAGCGCATCCAGTAGGGCTCTTCGGCCAACAGGGCGGCGACAGGCAGCAGAGCTAGGCAGGCGACGACCAGGAGGATCAGCAGTAGGCGAAGATCCACGCGCATGCCTCAGCGTCCCTTCGGCGGGAAAAGCCCGCGCGGACGGAAGAAAAGGACGGCGGCCATGAGGATATAGATCAGCATCGAGGCCAGGGCCGCGCCTACGGTGTTGGCAGACTGTGTCTGGAAGGCCTCGCGCAGGAGAGCCGGCAGGAAGGCGCGACCGACGGTGTCGATCAGCCCGACCAGGAGCGAGGCGATGAAGGCGCCACGGATCGAGCCAATGCCGCCGATCACGATCACGACGAAGGTCAGGATCAGGATCGGGTCACCCATCCCCGGCTCGACCGACAGCAGGGGCGCTACCATGGCCCCGGCCAAGCCGGCCAGCGCCGCACCGAGGCCGAAGACCAGGGTGAAAAGCAGCGAGATGTTGACGCCGAGGGCGCCGACCATAGCCCGATTGGAGGCGCCCGCCCGGATGAGCATGCCGAGGCGCGTGTGGGTGATGAGCACATAGAGCAGCAAGGCGACCAGCAGACCGACCACGATGATGGCCAGGCGCCATTTCGGATAGATCAGCCCGGGAATGATGGTGACGAACCCGGTGAAGCTTTCCGGGATGGCCATGGGGATGGCAGCTGATCCCCAGAGCACCCGCGCCAGCTCGTTGAAAAAGAGAATGAGGCCGAAAGTGCAGAGAACCTGATCGAGGTGATCGCGCTGGTAGAGTGTGCGCAGTGTGATCAATTCCACCAGCAGCCCGAGAATGAGGGCCGCGGGGATTGCCAGCGCGATCCCGAGGAGTGGGTTACCGGTCCAGCTTGTGGCCGCCGCAGCGAAGTAGGCGCCCATCATGTAGAGGGAGCCGTGCGCCAGGTTCACAAGATTCATGATGCCGAAGACGAGCGTTAGGCCCGCGGCCATGAGGAACAGCATGACGCCGAACTGCAGGCCGTTCAGCGTTTGGATCAGCAGCAGCGTGGTGGACATCGCAGCAGCGGCTCAACTAGGGAAGGGGCGGGGCAGATGCCTGCGGAAAACAGGTGCCGGCTGTTGCTTTACCGGAGCTTGCCTGCATTGCCGCGACGTTCCTGCGGGCCTGACCCTCAGGAACGTCGCAAACGGCATTTCTTTACCACTGCATCGGACAATCCTGGTGATAGGCGTCTTGATAGTCCTCGGCCACGAGAGCACCCAGGGCAATTGTGGCACGGCCTTGATCGTCCGAAATCACCTCTCCTGCGTACCAATCCTGGACCGGGAAGTGGTTGTTGCCAAACTGGAAATCGCCTCGGATGGAGTCGAACTCGGCGCGCCGCAAGGCATCGCGAATGCCGTCCTTGTCGGAAAGGTCGCCCTCTACCGCCCGGATAGCGGAATCGATCAGGGCAGCCGCATCATACCCCTGGGCGGCATAGACGGAGGGGATATAGCCGTAGGTCTTCTCGAAGTCCGCCATGAACCGCTGGTTTACAGGCGTGTCCATATCGGGCGCCCAGAAGTTCGGGCTGGAGTAGCCGCCCATCATCTCCTCGCCAATCGCCGGCAGGGTCGTGCCGTCGACGGTCGAGCCGGAATAAAGCGGCAAGTCGATACCGGAGGACGCGTACTGCTTGATGAAGTTCACGCCCATTCCGCCCGGTAAAAAGATAAAGACCGCCTCGGCCCCGCTGGCAGCAATCTGGGCAATTTCAGCGGAGTAATCTGGCTGGTTGATCTGCGTCAGAATTTCGCCCGCAATGGTGCCATTGCCTTCGAATTCCCGCTTGAAGCCGGTTACTGCGTCGCGCCCCGCTTGGTAATTGGGCGCGACAAGAAATACTGAGCCCACCCCGTCATTAACCGCCTGCAGCGCAGCCGAGCCATGAAGTTGATCGTTCTGCCAGGATGTTGAGAAGAAAAATTCGGAGCAGCTTTCACCGGCGATGGGCGAAGGTCCGGCATTGGTGGAGATCAGGAAGGTTTCGCTCTTCACGACGTCTTCGTAAACGGCCATCATCACGTTAGAAAAGATGATGCCGACGACGAAATCGACCCTATCCGACTGCAGGTAGCGATCGATGATCTGCTTGCCGACATCGGGCTTGAGCTGATCGTCTGCCTCCAGGACTTCCACCTCGAGATCGCCCAGCTTTCCGCCCAGGTGTTCGATACCAAGCAGAAAGCCGTCGCGGTTGTGCTCGCCGAGCACCCCTGGTGGGCCGGAAAATGTCGCCATGTAACCGATTTTGACGCTGTCTTGAGCCGCCGCAGAGGCGATACCCAAGGCAGCCATCGCTACCCCGCCGGCCAGAGCCGATGCCAATTTCTTCATCCCCGTGTCTCTCTCCCTGTTTCGCGGCAGCCGTACGAACCACCGCCCTCTCCAATTTACTGCTCCGGACGAGTGATCCTAGTCGACCGGTTAAGGCACGCAGCCTGCTCTCTGCTCCGGATCCGCGCGGGTGTCTAGTACTCTTGCCCCAGGACCTCGTCTTCCCCGCGGAGCTGCAGAGCTTAAATGAGCGGAGGTTGTACTGTCCAGTTGAGGAGGGTGTGGCTTGGTCTCGAAAACTTCGGTCCCCTTCAAGGGTTTTCGAAGCGCGGCGGGCAGAGGCCGGCATGGAACTGATTGATCATCGAAACGGCATCGAATACCGGAAGCCCGAGGGTTCTGTGGATGTCGTTGGAGAAGGGCGCCAGGTTGGTGCATTCGCAGACAATGGCGCCAACCTGCGGATGTTTCTCGTAAAGGGAGACGGCGGCTGCCACGACTTCCTGTTGCAGGGTCGCGAAGCTCACCGAGTTGTTCCCCTCGCGGATCGAGCGGACAAAATGGGAGCTCCGTGGCATGCCGACGATTGGCGTGTCCGGTAAGATGCCGACAGCCTCCAGGTAAGGTCCCTTCAGCGCCTGTCCGTCGTAGGTCAGGATACCGACCCGCTTGTTCGACGGTAGCATGCGCTCCACCATCGGTACCTGCAGCAGACTGCTTGTCGCCACGGGCACGCCGCAGTGGTCTGCAAGCTCTCTTTGATAGATCGAAAGGAAGCCGCAGGTGGTCGCGATACCATCGACTCCGCCTTCGACCAGCTCATCTGCCGCGCGCTTGAAGGGTTCCAACAAGCTGATGTGGTGCAGCTCGGTAATACGCGCGGGAACAGCCTCTTCCACAATGCGGTACTGGACGGGAAATGGGAAGGTTTGCGCGTTTCCCACGTCGCCCCGGAAACGGCGAAAGCTGCTCTTCACCATCAGGATGCCGATGGAAACGCCGTAGTAGGTCTTCTTGCGCTCCATGAAGGTGCCCGTCATGTCTGGCGATGCTGCTCGCGTGCCTCCGCCTCATGGAGAAGGTGCTGTAGGGGCAAGGGACCTGCTCGCTTCACCGGCTTCGTTACGACATAAGTAAAGTAGCGACCGATGCCGATATCGGCCGCCAGGAGCCGATCGATAAGCTCCTGATAGTGGGCAATATCGAGGGCGATCACCTTCATCAGGTAGTCGCTGCCGCCGCCGATAGCGTTGCATTCCAGAACTTCGGGAATGTCGCGGATCGCGCTCTCGAAGCGGTCGAAGTCCTGGGCTTCGTGCCTCTTGAGGGTCACTTCCACGTAGACAGTGGAGCAGCGAAGCACCTTCTCCAAGGCGACCTCGGCTCCATATCCCTTCACCACACCCAGCTGCTCTAGCCGCTTGACCCGCTCCAGACAGGCGCTGGCCGACAGATGGATTCTTTCGGCCAGCCGCTGATTGGTGATGCGGCCCTCGCGCTGCAGGATGCCCAGAATTGCCAGGTCACGTTGGTCCAGACGCTGAGGAGCCACGGGACAGCCCCTGCTACAGCTCGTAATCGCAGGCGATTACAGCCATGCAATCGCCGCGCCCGATGAGGCCCGGTACATGGCGGCACCAGAGGATGCCACTGGCCGTCGCCTCGTATACTGCCGGCTCGCGATCGTGCTCCTGGAAATGGTGGATCTGGCACACCGGCTGACCCGGAACGACCCGGTCTCCCAGTTCCACTAGCATTTCCAGAATGCCCGCGTCGTGCGAGACGATGAAACAACCTGCCTCTGGCGTGTGCAGCGTAAGGCCTGGTTGTGAGGAGGCGACCTCGTCGTCCCGGAGGACCCCGAAGTGAGTCAGGAGGTTCCGCACACCCTGTTCGGCGATGCGGACGGTCGTTGCCGTCGTCATGCCGGCGCCGCCGAGTTCGGTGGAAATAAAGATCTTTCCAAGACTTTCCACTGCGGTGTCCAACATGCCTTCGCTATCCAGCTCTGTCAGAATAGCCGCGGCCGGGGCGCCGAAGGCTTGCAGGGCAGCCAGTGTTTTCGCGTGTAGCTCCCGATCCGGCAGATCGTGCATGATGACTGAAGGAACAAACTCTAGCGTCTTGCCGCCGGAATGGAGATCCACCACCACGTCGGCTAGTGGCAGAAGCTGATGGTAAACATAATGCGCGATCATCTCCGTCGGCGTGCCGCTGCGCCGGCCGGGGAAGGCGCGGTTCATGTTGAGGCCGTCGATCGGCGACAGGCGGCTTGCAGAAAGCACGGCCGGATGGTTGAGCGAAGGCAGCAAAATGACCCGCCCCTGGATCATCTCGGGCTGCAACCAGCGCGCAGCCTTCAGCAGAGCGATCTGCCCTTCATACTCATCACCATGGCTACCACCTGTGAACAGCAGGGTCGGCCCCTCGCCATTTGCAATCGAGGTGATGGGGATCTGGATCGAGCCCCAGGCGGAGTCATTCCGCGAATGAGGCACCGTCAAATAACCTTGATGCTTTCCGGGCGCGCCAACCGGGATTGATGCGCTGACTCGAGAGCTTTCGCCCGGAACTACAATTCCGCCCATGCACTCAACTCCTCTACGCCTTCAGCTCACCACGGACAGGAAGGCGTTCATGTCTACATTACAGCCGCTGATTACCGCGACCGTGGTACGACCTCTACCACCTGCTTCGCCAGAAAGCAGAGCAGCCACACCAACCGCAGCGCCGCCTTCGGCAACCAATCGCTCTTCTCGGAAGAGGTGCCGCATGCCCGCGGCAATCTCTGCCTCCGACAGGAGGATGACCTCGTCCACCAGCTCCCGGACCAGCGGGAAGGTAAAGCGGTTGTCGAGGCCAATGCCGCCGCCGAGGCTGTCCGCAAGGCTCTCCTCTTCCGGCACTTCCACGGGCTTGCCCGCCTGCAGGCTATGATACATGGCAGGACCACGGTCCATGGAGATCCCGACCACGCGAACTCCCGGAAGCGACCCTTTGACCGCCAGGGCGACGCCCGCGATCAGCCCGCCCCCGGAAAGAGGAACAAGGACTTCTTCGACTTCTGGACAGTCCTCGACAATTTCGAGGCCCAAAGTCCCCTGTCCTGCGATGATGTCGAAGTCATCGAAGGGCGGCACATAAATCAAGCCTTGCTCATCCACCAAGCGTTCCGCTTCGACTGAGGCCTCGTCCTGACTCTGCCCGACCACCCGCAGTTCCGCGCCAAGAGCACGAATTGCTGCCTTCTTGTTCTCTGGTACCAGGCGGGAGAGGCATACGGTCGCCTTCACCCCCAGTTGCTGGGCCGCGAAAGCTACGGCTCGACCGTGGTTGCCGGTCGAAACCGTGACTACCCCTCGCGCCCGCTCCTCAGGGGTCAGCGTGAGCAAACGGTTGGTTGCACCGCGCAGCTTGAAGGCGCCCGTCTCCTGAAGACTCTCAAGCTTTAGGTACACGGGGCCGCTGTTCACGTCACTCAATGTTGCACTCCGCACGAGTGGCGTGCGCCGAAGCCGGCCTGCAGTTCTTTTGCGTGCGAGGTGCAGATCGCGAAGAGTTGGCAGAGGCATGAGTTTTCCCGCATGGGATGAAGATGAGGACAAGAGCATAGGCCCGCTGCAAAGCAGGCAGCGCTATTCGAAAGCCTTTGTAGGGCGCGGGTTTCCAGCGTGCAACAGCAGCCTGAAAGGCTGGCAACTCCTGCGCGCCCGCCTTATGCAGAATCTCGATTGCCACAATCGCGGGTGGGGGCGTAGCTAGGACAAATTGTGGTCGGTCCTAGACGAGAAGGGGGCCGCACCAGGGTATCAGTTCGAGATTCCAACAAGAGTGCTAAGTCGCAGGGTTCAACGCTTCGCCTCGCGGTGCTGGAGGCATGCGGAGGTGCTCGCGACACGTCTGTTTCCATTACGGCTCGGCCGAAGACATGCGCCGGGCCTCTTATCCAAAGGAATGGCCAAAGATGCGGCAGCGCGAGGATCTGGTTTTCAGCATGGCGGAGTATACCCGGCGCTTGGCGAGCCTACGACGCTCGATGGCGCGGCGGGACCTCGATGCGATGATCGTCACGATCCCGGAAAACCTTTGCTATCTGACCGGCTATCAGACGCCCGGTTACTACTGGTTTCAGGCTCTGGTGGTGCCCCTTGAAGGGTCTCCCTTCTTCGTGACCAGGCGGTTGGAAGATTCCAACGTGCAGGTGCGCACGTGGGTATCGCTCTCCTTCCCCTATGATGACTTCGAGCAGCCGCCGCTCGAGCTGGCCAGGCGCATTCAGGAGCAGGAGCTAGGCAGCGGCCGCATCGGCTATGAGCGCCACAGCTATTTCTTCCGCGCCAGCGAGCAGGATATTTGCTTTGCCAACCTGCCGGATGCAGAGCCGGTGGATGCCTATGGCATCATCGAAGAACTGCGGTTGGTGAAGTCCGAGGAAGAAATCGAAGTGATGCGCCAGGCCGCTCGTACTACCGAGGCCGGGATGCAGGCAGGGATCGACGCCATTTCGGCCGGCGCCACGGAAAATGATGTTGCCGCGGAAATTCAGTGGGCAATGACGAAAGCCGGTAGCGAGTATCCGGCCATTGCCCCTTTCATCGCTTCCGGGTGGCGCGGATCGATCGGGCACGCCACTTGGGAGGGGCGCCGGATCGAGCCGAACGAGGCCGTCTTCCTGGAAGTGGGGGGCTGTGTCGCCCGCTATCACACGGCAATGATGCGAACCGTGTTCGTCGGTGACGCTCCGGACGCTGTTCGCCGGGCGGAAGCCGTGGTTCGGGATGCCATGCGCGCTACCATGGAAGCGATCAAGCCGGGAGTACCTGCTCAGGAGGTCGATCGAATTGCGCGCGCCGTCATCCGTGATGGCGCGCCGGACAGTACACAGGCATCCCGCACGGGCTATTCCATCGGTATCGCCTTTGCACCCGACTGGGGCGAGGGGCATATCCTGTCGTTGCTAGAGGGCCAGGAACAGCTGTTGGAAGAGAATATGACCTTCCACTTGATCCCATGGGTGCAGGTTCCCGGGATGGCCGGCGTCGGAATATCCGAAACGGTGCGGGTGACCGCAGACGGCTGCGAATCCTTCTTTGATTTCCCGGGCCAGGTGTTTGTGAAATAGAGGCAACTTGGGAGCGCGTTTAATCCGGTTGTGTCCGGGTTAAACGCGTTCTATTCCCGATAAGGCCGCCTGGGTCTAAAGCCGCCGAACTGTGCGCAGCCCGCTGCCATAGTCGGCGCGTGCGCGGCGGTCGAGTTCCTCAAAGGGCTCCTCTACCACCAGCATCGGGGCCCCCGTCGCATTCACCACGTGCTCACTGTCCAGGGCGATGGCGACATGGCCAGGCCAGTAGAGGAGATCCCCCCGCCGTCGCGTAATATCGGCGGGCAGCCTTTCGCCAAGGGCGGCGCAGTTCTCCTGCTGATCGCTGTCCCGTGGAATGGACAGGCCGGCTGCGGCAAGAGCCAACTGGACCAGAGCCGAACAGTCGAGCCCGAAGGTGCTGCGCCCGCCCCATAGATAGGGGACACCCAAAAGGCGGCAGGCAGTGGCTACATAGTCCGCCTCAGGCTGATCCAGCGCGCTCAAATGCTCGGCAAAGACCCATCCGCCTCCGGCGATCTCGGCATAGCGATCACGGCTGCCGACAACCGCCACCCGCGAACCAAGAGAAAGAAAAGAGGTGTAGGGGGCCTTCACACTGGGTGCCCGCAAAAGCGGCGTGCGCAGCGCGGTGGTACGATGACTAGGCTCGGGCAAGGCGGGCCCCAGGGCACCTTCCTGAAGCCACCCCACATAGCCATCGGTACTGTTCTGGACCCACGCAAATCCCTCTCGTCGGTCGAAGACGCTTACCTCCTCCCCGAACAGAAGTTGGCTGTCGTTGGGAGCCTCCAGCGATGGTTCGCGCTTCAGATCCACACAGCCGACCCGGATCGTTGCGGGCTCGCCAGCGACAAAGCGTTCAGCCTCGACCCGCCCGCGTAAACGCGCGTCTGCGAGATCAGGGCGATAGGCATGAAGGCGGCGATCAAGTGGCATGCGCCGATACTATTCTTCGGTGCCCGCTTCGGCCAACCGTTGACGGGCTCTCTCCAGTTCTCTTTCCCGAAGATCGTCTTCCGTCGTGCGCATCTGGGGCCGCTGGCCGTAGGTAATGGC
>Ga0079223_10000258_pt1 | contig 24564 bp, 14 predicted proteins | sample Stecom2011_FD_75072 | JGI IMG/M metagenome (GOLD analysis project Ga0079223, IMG submission 75072) | Agricultural soil microbial communities from Utah to study Nitrogen management - Steer compost 2011 | ecosystem: Environmental > Terrestrial > Soil > Agricultural land | place: USA: Utah...
CAACTCCGTTTGAACCGTCTCTGGCAACAATCTGCCATATCGAACCATTCCAAACGTAGGAATAGCCAGTTGTGCTGTTGTAATACCCATCATTTAAAGAGGGGGTAGCAGGAGAGTTTGCTAAATCACCTAACCAATTGATGCTAATTCCATTTGCGCCTGCAGGTCCTTGTGCACCATCAGGTCCAATTGGTCCTTGTGTTCCTGCTGCACCACTACTTCCGTCCTTAGCAACAATTTGCCAAGCTGTTCCATTCCATACATAGGAAATTCCAGCTGTGCTGTTATAGTATCCATCATTTATATTTGGTGAAGTTGGCGCATTTGCAAAATCACCTAACCAGTTGATACTAATTCCATCTGCACCATCTGTACCATCAGTTCCAGATACGCCATTTAATGGAATGTCAATAGTGTCTCCATTTTCTAACGTAAATGTGATAGATGTCCCTCCATTGTTAGTGATTTGATCTACACCATTTCCTGATTTTTCAGAATACAACGCGTAAGGCACACTCCACATTTGTTGTGTTCCCATGGTGTTGAAGCTTCCGCTAACATCAAGATCTACTTTTAAGAAGTGTAATCCTGTTCCCCAATCAATAGAAGGGAAGTCATCCGTGCTTAATTGAAATCCTTTTCCAATGATGAGATTAAATAATCCATTCTCATCAGTGGTTGTTGTATGTTCCTCTCTGTATATTTCGTTTCCATTCGCTTGATCTTGAATAATGGTAAAACGCACCTTTATTGTTTGATTAGCAATAGGAAGTGAAGAAACATCTGTACCTGGAATTTCTGAGCTTTTAGTATCGTAAGCTACAGCTTGGTAATTTACTCCTTGCGGTGGCGCTTGAGCCAAAGTCATAGTAGCGAAGAAAAACGCTGCAATTCCTGTTAAAATTAGTTTTTTCATTATATACGAGGTTTATTAAATGTGTTTATTGAGAATCCTAAGTTGAGCATAACTCCATGGTATAAATTTCTGGTCATCTGCTCGTTGATGTCATTTTCTATGTCATTTAAACCGATACCAAATCGGTATTCCAATCCAATTGAAAAAGAAGGGGTTATCTGTGCTGTTGCATTAAGCATTCCCATTGCGCTTACTTCAAAGCGATTCATGGACTCTTCTTCGACAATATTTAAACGTGTTTGACCAATTTCTTGTTCTCCGTTTAACATATAACCTGCTCCTATTGCTACTCCAGGTTGTATTGAAAACATTCTTCCTTCTAAAATAGAGTAGAGGTATCCTACGTTTAGATTCATATAATTCATTTTCCAATTGATCTGAACATCATTAAATGTGGTTCTTGCACCTGCTTGGCGGAACATCAGTTCAGGACGAATAATGTGTCGGTCACTTTTTAGTTCAGCATTAACTCCAAATGCGTTATACATCTGATATTTCAAAGTTTTATCTTTTTCATCATCAGAGTTTTTAAAAGCGAAGGTGGAGAATTGTTTTCCACCAACTAAATTAACAGCGTTTAAACCAAAGCTTTGTGCCATAGTCATGCTGCTGAATCCAAGGGCGGCAAATACGATTATTTTTTTCATCTTTTATGGTAATATTATGATTTTTGCAATTCCTGATCTTCCTTCAGGATTTATTAATTGAAGAATATAGCTTCCAGATGGAAGATTAAAATTAAAGTAATTCACTCCATTAGAAATAAATTTATTGTCTTTGTAAATACGGCCTTGATTGTCAATTAAACGGTACTTTACTTCACCTGTTGTTCTTTCATTAAAGGCGATAGAAAACTCACCATTGTTGGGATTTGGATAGACGGTGAATTGAAGTCCTTTACTCTTAACAGGTAGAATGTTGTTGTTAACCTGCTGAAATCCTTGTCGCAATTGAATATTTTCAATGTTTGAGTGAAGAACAGAATGATTACTCGATTGTCCAGCAGTTTGTGATAATTTCACGCCTTCACTTTGTACTACACTTCCAAAAGAGTTGATACTACTCCTTACGATTTTCTGACCGTAGGTGAATGAAGTGCTGTAAAGAAGTAGCAGAATTATTGTAGCATTGAGTTTCATATTTAAATATTTTATAATGTAAATGTATATAATTAATACGTTGAAAAATGTAACAAACCTTACATAGTTTAATTTTTAATTTATTTCAAAACATTGACATGACCTGTTATGATTCGCTCGTCTCCATTTAAATCTAAAACTTGTACTTGCCATACATAAACCCCATCTCTAACTTTGAAACCATTCTCTTTTCCATCCCATTGTCCGTCAGCGTCTTTTGTTTCATATACAAGTTCTCCCCATCTGTTGAAAACACGCATTTCGAAAGTTTTATAGCCAGCAACGGTCCATGTAAAGTAGTCATTCAAACTGTTGTTGTCATCAGGTGTGAAAGAATTGGGAACGTAGAGTAAAAATTCTTCTTGTATTTCGATTGCTCTTTGGGTGCTGTCTGAGCATCCAAAATCATTTTGAACAAATTGAGTAATGTAGTATGAACCCACCTCGTTAAAATTGTGGCTTAGACTTGGTGAATTGCTGTGGTGACCATTTCCTAAATCGTATTCCCATAAAGTGGCTCCTTGCGATTCATCAGTTATTTTAATAAATGCTTCACTTACCGAAGTAATTGGTGGGTTCACATCGAAACCAGCAGTTGGTGAAGGGAAAACTTCTAAATCCAAACCATCAGTAAGGACAATTTTACAGTCAGTTGAAGTAACCACAGTTAAACTCACTGGATAGTTCCCTGGTTTTAAGAACGTATGTACTGGACTTTTTTGGAATGATGTACTGCCGTCTCCAAAGTCCCATTCATAATTGAAAATTGTTGCGCCAGTGATTATACTATGGTTATCGAATACAAGTGTAATAGGTGCACATCCAAATTGATCACCAAAATCAATTTCGAAATCAACAATAGGCAAAAGGTCTACTGTTTTAGTAATTGTGTCTGAACATCCCTTGTCTGAAGTTACAATTAAGGTAACGGGATGACTTTCTTCATAAGTTGTAAATTCGTAGAGAGGTTTATCCACTGAGGATGTTCCTTCATTCTCACCAAATATCCATTCGTATGAATCAATAGTACCAGAATTTATTGAAGACGAATTTGAAAACGTAGTTAAATCTCCAAAACATACTTTGTCACTTAGAAAATCTGGTGAAGGCGCAGGGTCAATCGTTATTTCTTGAACAATGGTGTCTGCGCATCCGTATAAGTTTTGTACAATTAACATTACTGAATAGTCTCCTTCTGATGTAAATGTATGTGTTGGGAATTGTGACTGTTCCGTTACTCCGTCATCAAAATTCCAGAACCAATTTGTTGTTCCACCTCCAGAAGTGTTTGTGAATTGTGTTGAGCTATTCGAACACGTACCGCTCCATTCAAAATCAGCGCTTGTGGAAGGAAGTACCTCAACGCTTTTTGTTTGTGTTGCTTGGCATCCATCTGATGTGCTGATGTTAATCGTAACTTCATGAATACCTGGCGTTGTAAAAGCATGTGTACCATTTTGAGTGTTGTATGTTTCGCCATCACTCATTATCCATTCGTAATTTGCAATGGTTCCAATTGATGCTGAACTATTGTCATAAAAGTTAAAGACATCATTTACACAAATTTGTTCCGGAATAAAGAAGTCTGCCTGAGCACCGTCAGCGATATTAATGACTTTCACTTTAGAGTCACTACATACGCCATTAGTTCCTTCGACATTTAGTTCTACAAGATATATTCCTGGTGCAGTATAGGTGTGTTGCTCATTTGTCCCTCCATTTCTTGTGGTTCCATCTCCAAAATCCCAATGGTATATGCCAGGGTTATTGGTAGACAAGTCTGTGAAAACAGTAGGGGCACCAAAACAATCCGAAACATAATCGAAATCTGCAGTGGGTACTAATGATACCAATACTTGTTCTGTAAATGTTGAATCACATCCTTTCGTATTGGTTACTGTTAAACTCACATCATAAACTCCATCATTTTGATATATATAAGTTGGATTTTGATCAAAAGAGGTGTTTCCATCTCCAAAGCTCCAATCCCAATTAGCAATGGCTGTAACATCATTAGATAAATCATTGAAATGAGTGATGCTAAACAAACAAACGGTATCAGCAGTGAAGCTAACGTCTGGAACAGTGTATACTTCAACAGGTTCTCTCAGGGTATCCGAACAGCCTGCAGCATTCTCAACAATTAGAGTTATGTTATAAATCCCTCCATGACTAAATGTATGGCTAATGTTTTCTGTTGTAAATGTTCCACTGCCATCATCTAAATCCCAGTCAAATATTGTTGGTGAACCTGATGAGGTGTTTGTAAATGTTACAATGTCTTTTGCACAAACAGTAGTGTTGCTGAAAGCGGCTGTTGGTTGTGGAAGAACTAAAGCACTTTCTGTTACGGTATCTGTACATCCATAAATATTCTCTACGACCAGCTGAGGGGTAAAGGTACCGTCTTCTGAATAAGTATATGTAGGAGAGTAATCTGCACTAATTGATCCGAGATCATCAAAAATCCATTGTGAAGCTATTGCGTCGGTAGATTGATTTGTGAAGGTTGTAGGGTAAGAAAAACAGGCAATGTCTGTGCTGAAAATTGCAGATGGATTTGGTCTAACCGTTATTGTTGCGGCAATAGAATCTTTACAATTTAAAGAATTCGTTACTATTTGTTGAACTGTATATTCACCGTCCGCCAAGAAGGTGTGATGAGGATCACTTGTATTGGCAGAGTTTCCATCTCCAAAACTGTATTCCCATCCTGTTGAAAACTTAGAGGTGTCTATAAAGCTGGTCGCCGAATTTAAACATACGATATCGAAGTCGAATCCAGGAACAGGCAATTCATTCACTACTACATTTTGTATGATTGTATCAGAACAGCCAAATATATTTTCAGTTACAAGCTTTACATCAAAATTACCTGGGGCAGCTGGCTCAGGATAGGTGTATGTTGGGTTCTTGGTGGTGTTAATCACTGAGCCATCACCAAAGTCCCATTCCCAAGTGTCTATGAGTAAGTCATTGGTGGTTTCTTCAAATGCTGTTTCGTTTCCAAAACATGCTGTTGTTGCTGTGAATTGTGGGTTTGTCCTTGGATGTGCATCTATTTGGTATGTTGTAGTGTTGTTACATCCAGTTAGGTCAAATCCTACAGTCAGAGAAACAGTATATGTTCCATCATTTGCATAAACAATCGCTGGATTTTGTTCATTGATTTGATCCGTTGATCCGTTGCCAAAGTCCCATGTGTAATTATCAGGTGTTCCATCAGAAATGTCTGTGAAGAATGTAGTATCTTCAGCACATGCGTTTAAAAATGTGAAGTCGGCCGATGGTACAGGATTAATTGTATTGGTTTTAGATATTGTATCAGAACATCCGCTTCCGCCAAAAGCAACTAATCTAACTTCATAGTCTCCTACTGTAGCATAATTATGACTTGGGTTTTCTGTTGTGTTGAATGCAGAACCATCACCAAAGTCCCATTCATATCCGATTGTAGCTCCAATTGTAAGGTTGGTGAATTCGATATTGTCTCCTAAACAAAAGTGATCACTTGAAAAGTCTGCGATAGGAATTTCGTTAATGTCTACAATGGAAGTTTGACTTGTGATGCAATTAAAATTGTTTGTAACACTCAACTCTGCAGTAAAGCTTCCAGCGTTTGGATATAGATGTGTAGGGTTTTGATCAGTTGAAGTATTCTCGTCTCCAAAAGTCCAGTTCCATTCTGTAATATTTCCAAGGGATTGATCTGTGAATTCTGTTTCATATCCAAAGCAAGCAGTACTTGCTGTAAATATTGCTTCTGGAATTGGATGAACTACGATTTCTTTTGTGATGGTATCCGAGCACGTGAATGGTGAATTAACAACCAGTTGAACAAGGTACTTTCCATCATTTGCGTATTGGTGCGTTGGTGTTGCTGAATTTGATGTGTTTCCGTCTCCAAACTCCCATTCATAGCTCATCCCAGGTGTAGAGTTGTTGATAAATTGCGCATTCGTGTTCTGGCAAATAGAATCTATAGCAAAGTCAAAATCTGCCTCTGGAACAGGGTGAACAACAACTTGATGTGTTAATGAGTCTTCACATCCACTTCCACTAATAACATGTAGTTTTACTTCGTAAATGCTGTCATTATTAATTGCAATGTATATTTGATTTGTTGGGGAAAACCCAGTAAAGCTATCTCCGTTTCCTAAATCCCATGTAAAATCTTCTACTCCATTGTCAATTGATGTGTTGTTGATTTGTACTTCAAGGTCAGAACATCCTTCGTTTGGAATCAATTCAAAATCAAGTTGAGGAAGTGGCAAAACTTCAATGTAATTCGTATCACTGCTTATGCAACCATTTTCTTCAACAACCAGAACTATCTGTTGAGTCCCAGCATTTGGGAAACTCACTTCTCCAGGGTCAAAGTTACTGCTTGTTGCAGGAGTAGCATTTGGACCAAAGTTCCAATTTTGTTCTGCTGAAGGTGTTGAGTTATTTGTAAAGGTAACATCCAGTACCTCACACCCATCCGTTAAGTCAGGTGAGAAGTCTGCAACTGGAAATGGATGTATCGTAACAGAAGTTGTTACTGTGTCTGGACCGCAGTAGCCTAAAGCGACAAAAAGAATATCGTATGTTCTATCTGTTGTATATTCAATAATATGTGGCCCAGCGTCTGTACTTGTGCTTCCATCTCCAAAATCCCACTTGTAAGTTAAATCTTCACCAAGAGATGATTCTGTTGCAACAACACTTTCTCCCAAACATGCTTCTTCAGGTAGGATTGACATGTTTGCTTGTGTAGGTCTGTGAACAGTAACAATTGTGTCTTTTGTATAGGTCCCGCATGAACTACTAACTGTGAGTTGTATGGTGTGTTCTACAGCTGCGTTTCCAGGCGTTTCAGTAAAGTTATAAGGTCCGAAGTTTTTACTGTTTCCAATATAAGTTCCATCAACACGCCATTGGTAAGAAAGATTAGCACCTGTAGAGTTATTTTCAAAAGAAACGTCCATTGGAGAACAGTCTTCTAAAAGGTCTGTTGTTGTCATTTCTATTTCTGTAAGTGGATGAACAGTAACCGTTTTCACGATAGTATCATTTCCACAATATCCTTTGGCTACAAGTCTTACTTCATAATCTCCAGGTTGATCGTAAGTAATTGTGTGAGCTCCCTTTTCAGTATTTATACTGTCGTTGCCAAAATTCCATTCGTATGTAAGGTCTTCGCCTAAACTATTGTCGGTGAATGTAATTGGGTTTCCTAAACAAACCGTTGTAGCAGAAGTGTTAAATCTTGCTTGAGTTGGACGGTGAATTACGACAGGTTTTGTAATTGAAGTGCTTCCACAATTGTTTAACGCCCTTAATGTTATGTTACGGGTAATTGGTGCGTTTCCAGGAGAGTAGGTATAGGTTAATGGGCCATAGTTAGGACCATAAGAATAACCACTATTTGTTCCTGATGAATAATTTTGGTGGTACCATCTGTATTGAGTGACATTCCCTATAGATGTGTTCTCTAAGTTTACAGTTAGTGGAGAACAGCCCTCGTCTGGATCTAAATTGAAATCAGCAATAGGAATAGTGTCTAAATCAATAGTTCGATAAAGTGTTGTATCTCCACAAGTATTGCTCGTTGTAAGAGAAATAGTGTATGACCCAGCGTTACTATATGTTTGGGCAGGAGGATTTTTTGTCCACTCATAAGTGTTCCCATTCCCCATATCCCAGCTGTACTTGTTCGCCGGTTCTGTACCTGTAGAGTTGTTAATGAAATTGGTAGTTGCTGGTGCACATGTTGTATTTCCAGATAAGCTAAAGCTAATTGCGGGTTTGGCTAAAATAATGATTGGTTTAATTGTCGTGGCAGCGGCGTTACAACTATTTGAAGCTGTTAAAGTAATCGTATATCCACCAAGCGGATTTGAAGGTGATGATGGGGGGCTACTTGTTGTGTATGCGTGGTTTGGTGGTGTTGGATCAGTAGTCATGTAAGGAGCAGAACCATCACCAAAATCCCAAACATAGTTAGTGGCATTTACAGAGTTGTTGATTAATAAGTCTAAAGTTATTGGGGCACAGCCACTGTAATCCTCAGGAGGAAGACTAAGTGAAGCAGATACAAATTTTTCGAAAGCAACACTAAGAGTACTTGTAACTATACAGCCATTTGGACCTGTTGCAGTCATGGTAACAGGAAAGGTACCATAAGTTGTATAAGTATGTGTTGGATCAGCAGATGTACTCGAATTTCCATCTCCAAAATCCCAGGAATAGCTAATCGCACCTGTAGTATTGTTTGTGAAATTAACAGTATGTGTTGTTTCAGAAGATCCAGCTGTCAAACATTTAAGAGGGATGTCAACATATGACTCTTTTAGTCCAGTGTTGGGGTTTATACCAAAAATCGGGACTTCCAATGCATTAATAGTTTGTGTTGAGTTATCAGTACAGCCAACACCATTTGTTACAATTAAAGTGACATCATAATCTCCTCCTTCTTCATAGGAGTGAGTAGGGTTTTCGTCTGTTGATGTACTTCCATCACCAAAATCCCATGTATACGTGGTTGTTGGGGTTGTGTTACTAGAGGTATTGGTGAATGTAATTAATTCTGTAGCACACTCTCCATTGGGTGAAAATGTGAATGATGAGGCTGGTTTAGGAAGTACTTCGATTTGTAGGGAAGTAGATGCAGTGCAGGGTACAGTGTCTGTTCCGACAAGCTCTAAATTGTATATCCCTGGTGTTGATAACTGAATATCTGTAGGCGCATCTAAGCCATTTGTAGTGGCAATTGTTACTCCATCTAAAACCCAGTCATAAATGGAAACTGTGTTATTTACACCTATTGAAGTATTCGTAAGTGATATAGTGTGAGGTCCTGGGCCACAAAACTGATTTTGACTCAAGGTAAATTGAGGCGTCAAGTCAGGACATTGTGAATTCACAAACTGCATTAATAATAATGCAAAAAGTAAGGTTAAAACTCTTATCATCTTTACTCAGTACTAAAAAATAAATTAGCTTATGTCAAGTCAGAAAGTAAATACTACGTATCGAAAGTAGGCTTGCTTTTTTTCTTGAAATAAGTATTGCACAACTGTGCAATTTAAACGTTTTTAACAATAATACGTTGCTTATTATTTAATATTTATTTAATAATACAGTTGATATAGACCTCTAAAAGCTGCTGGAGCTATGTGTTGATAGGTATCGTGGTCCTTAAGCTATTTGTTGATTTCTTAACTTTTTAGTGTAATTTTTGCGAAACCTTAATGGGGTAACTTAGATTTTCGCCTTAAAATGGTCGAGAATCAATTTGGTTTTCGCTAATCCAATTACATCTGATAGCTCCTTTTCATTCGCTGCTTTAATGTTGGAAACAGTTTTAAAATGACGCATTAATTCTTCTTGGGTTTTATCACCAATTCCCTTAATTTGCGTAAGTTCAGAAACCAAAGCAGATTTGCTTCTTCTTTTTCTATGGTGTTCAATTCCAAACCTGTGCGCTTCGTTACGCATGTGTTGAATGACTTTTAGGCTTTCACTCTTTTTGTCCAAGTATAAGGGGATACTGTCTCCTGGGAAAAATATCTCCTCCAAACGTTCAGCAATCCCAACGATTGGTATTTTGCCATGTAACCCCAATTTTTCGAGTGCGTCTAATCCTGCACTTAATTGTCCTTTTCCTCCATCAACAACAATGAGTTGAGGTAAATCTTGCTTTTCTTCAAGCATTCTTTTGTACCGTCGATAAACAGTTTCACGCATTGATTCATAATCATCTGGACCGACTACAGATTTTATGATAAAGTGGCGGTAATCCTTTTTACTAGGTCGTCCATTTCTAAATACTACACATGCGGAAACAGGATTTGTACCTTGAATATTAGAGTTGTCAAAACACTCCATATGAACGGGTAACTCCTTTAGTCTGAAATCGGATTGTATCGTTTTAAGTAAGCGATCTACTTTAATTTCAGGGTTTTTAAGTGCTTCTTGTTTTTTCTGTTGTAGTTTAAAGAAACGGGCATTTCGCTGAGATAAATCTAACAACTGTTTCTTATCACCACGCTGCGGTGTAAAAAACTTCAATCCTTCAACATGAAAGTTTTCTGCGTTTTCAATGATAATCTCTGTCGATAAGCTATTGAATTTCTCACGCATATTCAATAAAGCAAAAGTCAATATTTCCTCATCTGTCTCATCTAACTTCTTCCTCACTTCAACGGTAAACCCATGAATGATTGTTCCATTGTTGATGACTAAGTAGTTTACAAAAGCACGGTTTTCATCCTTCTCTAAAGTGATTACATCTACTTGAGTAATTGTTGGAGAAACAACTGTCGATTTAGCTCTAAACTTCTCTAAAGCCTGAATTTTTTGTTTGACTTCTTCAGCCTCTTCAAACGCAAATTTTTCTGCTGCGGCTTGCATTTTATCTTTCAACATCCGAATCACCGAAGCAATGTTTCCTTTTAATATATGTTCTATCTGATCAATGTATTCATTGTAGTCCGACTCTTTTTCTTTTCCTACGCAAGGCGCTTTACAATTGCCAATATGATATTCCAAGCAAACCTTGTACTTTCCTTGGTCAATTTTGTCTTGACTCAAGTCGTAATTACAAGTGCGCAAAGGATAAAGTTCACGCATGAGTTCAAGTAGAGTGTTTACAATATATACAGAAGGGTAGGGTCCAAAGTATTTAGATCCATCTTTGATTACTCTTCGCGTTGTGAAAACCCTTGGGAAACGTTCGTTTTTAATGCAAATCCAGGGATATGTTTTATCGTCTTTAAGCTGAATGTTGTACTTTGGAAGATACTTCTTGATGAGGTTGTTTTCCAATAGTAATGCATCAGTTTCGGTATCTACAATGATGTAGTGAATGTCATGAATTTGCCGAACTAAAATTCTTGTTTTGGCAGTGTCATGATTTTTTGTAAAATAGGAATTGACCCGTTTTTTTAGGTTTTTGGCCTTCCCCACATAAATAATCTTTCCAGTAGCATCAAAATACTGATATACCCCAGGGTTTTCTGGTAATGATTTAATTATATGATGAATATTTTTTAACCTTTCAGACACAATACAAAAATAATGATTATTTCAAAGTGCTTAATTACTGAGCACAGAAAGTCTACTTCTTGCGTTTATATACAGAAACTATCGAACATGGCTCGCCATACATAATACTCTTGGCAACTGGCTGAAGTCGTTTTACCAATTCAGACATCGCAAAAGCGGGATGGGCAACATCAGAACATCCTTTAATAATCAACCGACCATCATTATATTTTTCTAAATCAATTGCGGAAATATTAGAAAGGATCAATTGTTTTTCCACCTCTTCTTTATCTCCAACAAAAGCAGTTACTCCTTCATCTTGTAAACGTGAAATCACCAACATATACGCCCATGTTGGAACAATAGCATCTGTAGAGCAGAACACGCCTACAACTTTACCGTCGTATTTTGTCCATTCGTTTGTCTTTACGAATTCACGGAAATCTTTTTCTTTTAAAGCCAATCCTTGCCAAAGATTCTCTTTCAAATCAATCGTTTCAATAGTCTCTTTGGGCTTATATTCTGCTAAATCAAGTTGGATTAAGCCACTTTGTTGAATTTTATTTACAATTTCTCCCATTTCTATATTTTATTGATGTGTGTAATTGAATATAGACAAAATTAGGAGAAGTTTGTTCAATAGTGGGTGTTTTGATAGGATAATTTTGAATCATCAATTTATGCTGCAATCAGATATATTTTTATAGAAAATGGATATATTCATCCGCAATTAAAAACTTAAGCGAGAGAAGACTGTTTGAAATGAATAAAAATGTGATTTTTGTACTATGGAAATAAAGAGTTGGATTCATGCTGCCCGTTTAAGAACATTGCCTTTATCTCTATCTGGGATAATTGTGGGAAGCTTTGTAGCGTATAAACAAGGGTTTTGGGATGTGTATATTTTCACACTGGCCATATTAACAACTTTGTTTTTGCAAATTTTATCCAATTTCGCCAATGATTTAGGAGATAGCTTTAAAGGAGCAGATAATGAAAGTCGGGTGGGACCAGTGCGTGCTGTTCAATCTGGAAAAATCACTCAAAAGGGAATGGCCATTGGAACTGTAATTATATCTTTATTGTCGTTAACAACAGCAATTCCATTAATTATTATTGGAACTGACGGAATGCCCCCTTCAGTATTGTGGGTGTATATCATCCTTGCTGTGTTGAGCGTTTTAGCTGCAGTAACCTATACTATCGGTAAAAAAGCATATGGTTATAATGGGATGGGAGATGTCATGGTCTTTATCTTTTTCGGATTGGTCAGTGTTTTAGGAGTGTATAGTTTGTATTCTAAACAATTTGATTGGAGCTTGATGGGACTTGCATTTGGAATTGGGATGTTGAGTATTGCAGTTTTGAACTTGAATAACATGCGTGATCATGAAAACGATAGGTTAGTCAATAAAAGAACGATTGTTGTTTCCATGGGGTTCGAAAGAGCAAAGCTTTACCATACTTTCTTAATCATTGCTTCCTTCATCGGAATTTTATTCTTTATCATAGTCAATGAATGGTGGTGGGGATTGATTTCTTTATTGCCTTATTTTATACTAATTAAACACCTTATTAAAGTTTGGAAAACGGTAGTTCCACAAACCTTGGATCCCGAATTAAAGAAAGTAGCTTTATCTACTTTTGCGATTTCTATTCTTTTTTTAATTTCCACATTATTATGAGACTAAAAGCCAGTTTTGAAAAGAAGATCTTTGAATTTAAACGCCCAAGTGGAACAAGTCGTGGAGTGTTAACTGCTAAAAAAGCATGGTTTTTTACAGTGTGGAATCAAAATAATCCCGGTGTTAAAGGGGTAGGGGAGTGCAGTGTAATTCCTGGGCTTTCACCAGACTTTGAAACTGATGAAGTGTATGAGGCTAAAATCAAAGACGTAACTACGGATGTTGATTATTTCTCAATGAATCTAGATGAACTGAAAGACTTTCCATCGATTTACTTCGGGCTAGAAATGGCGCTTTTAGACTTGAAAAACGGAGGCAAAAGAATTTTTTATGATACTCCTTTTGCTCGTGGAAAGCAAACTTTACCCATTAATGGATTGATCTGGATGGGAGATGAAGAGTTTATGCAATCTCAAATTGAACAGAAATTAAAAGAAGGATTTTCTTGCATTAAGATGAAAATTGGTGCGATAGATTTTGAAAAGGAGTTAGAGATTTTAGCAGGAATTAGAAAGCAGGTTTCAGCTGAAGATATTACGTTGCGCGTTGATGCCAACGGAGCTTTTACTCCTGAAGATGCTCCAGAGAAACTAAAACGATTGAGCGCTTTTGAATTACATTCAATTGAGCAACCTATTCGACAAGGTCAGATCGAAGAAATGCATTCATTATGTGTTGCCGATATTCTACCGATTGCTTTGGATGAAGAGCTAATTGGTATTCACGATCTCGAAGATAAACAGCAATTGTTGGATAAGATAAAGCCACATTACATCATTCTAAAACCGAGTTTAATTGGTGGGTTTAAAGGAACGAAAGAATGGATTGACTTAGCCGAAGAACGAAGTATCCCTTGGTGGATTACCAGTGCTTTGGAATCGAATATTGGATTGGACGCAATTGCTCAATTCACCAGTACGTATCCCATCACTTTACCGCAAGGACTGGGAACTGGGGCGTTGTATACGAATAATATCGATAGTCCTTTAGCTGTTGAAAATGGGGAGTTGGTGAGAAAGAAAAAAGTTGCTGCTCCTAAGCATTAAGTTTTAGGTCCTGAAATCCGCTCTGTTTCTAAACTATTGATTCAATTGAACGTTGTTTTCGGTTTTTTTTATTTTCATCATTCATCATTTATCCTCGAGCCTAAAGTCCTAAACCCGAACACCCATGACCAAAACATCATCCAAATTTTCAGCTTCTCCTTTCCAATTCTCAAACTCTTCCTCAAGTCTTTGTTTTTGTTCTGCCATGCTTAAATGATGTATACTCAGAAGTAGTTTTTTAAATCGTTTAGATCCGTATTTTTTGTCTTTTTGTCCCCCGAATTGATCAGGATATCCATCTGTGTATGAATAGATGATGTCATTTTCAAAAACCGGGAGTTTTAATGTTTTGAATGTAACTTTTTTGAAATCATCTCCATAGCCAATAGCTTCTCTGTTTCCTTGAACTTCTATAAGTACATACTTCTCGTCAGTTGATTCCAGAACTTTAATTGTCTGTTTTAACTCTTCCCAAGCACTCAGGTTTTCTTTCTTTGTAAGAATCTGAATCGCGTTTTTCGCTCCCGAAAAGTAGAGCTTTCTCTGCGTATGATTGAGTCCGCAAAGTGTTAAGTCCATTCCGTCACGAATAGAAATTCCAATTTCTTGATATTCTTTAATTTTCAATGATTTAAATACTCCAGCATTTAGAAAATCTAACGCTTCTCCAGGTGTATTAATTTCTTCTATTTTTATAGATTGACTTAAGTAGTTGTTTCCTATAAAGCTCATAAATGCCCCAGGAACTCCGTGTCCAGTGCAATCGACAGCTGCAAAGAGTGAGAACTTATCTCCAGATTGGGAAGTTACTGATTCCACAAAGTAAAAATCACCACTTACGATATCTCTGGGCTCATATAGAATAAAAGAGTTAGGCAAGACATCTTTAATGTGCGTTTCAGTAGGTAGGATAGCACTTTGAATTCGTTGTGCATACTTTATACTGTCCAACATGTTTTTATTCTGTATTTCTAATTCCAAGCTTTTTTCTTGGACTTCTTTTGTACGTTGTTCAACTTGGATTTCTAAATTTTCTAAAGCCTCTTTTTGTATATTTTCTTTTTCTTCTTGTAATTCTTTATAACGCTGCGCCATTGATAAACTTAAAGCAAGTATCTCTAATCCAGAACTTATTTTTAGGGACATTTCTGAAATTATGGCGTCTTCTACAATTCCTAAATTCCCTAATATAAAAAGTACAGCTCCAATAATTAATATTACGAAACCTAAGAAGAAAGCATTGTTTACTTGGAAACCTCGTCTTCGCAGAGAAATAATTGCAATAACAATAGAAACAGTACCTACCAAACTCAGTAAGTTGACAATTGGGTAGGAGATAGCGCGTGATGCCCCAGGAATCAAACTCATAATTACAATGACTCCTAAGCCAATTAAAACAATATTGAAATACTTATTCCACCGTAAACTGTTTTCTTTAATTCTAAGGAAGTTGACAGCGTAAAGGATTACAAAAATCACGGTTCCTGCCGCCGAAAGCAAAACACTTACACTCGATAGGTAGAGTGAGTTAGGGAAAAAGAATTGATGTGTAAAACCTTCTAAACTAAACTGAAGCATGAACTGAAAAGCAACATAAATAATGTAGTAAAGGAAAGATACTTCTTTTAATATCAAGTAGAAAAAGAAAAATATAAAGACTACAACTGCCAGGACTCCAAAGTAAAAGCCATGGAAGAGGTTGTTTCGGGTATCTGTTTTGTAAAACACATCCTGCTCCCAGAAAATAAATGGAAGATTAATCAGTTCGCCATCACTCTCTAAAATAAGGAAGAATGACTTTGTTTCGTTGGCTTTGAAATCTATGTTGAAAATGTTTTTACGATGTTCAACAGTTTTTTCATTAAAAGGGATGTAATCACCACTTTTCCATTCCTTGAATACCTCTTTGTTTTTGACTTCATATAAATCAACACGATCTGTAATGGGACGTGCAGTTTCAAAGACAATATTTCGCGCTTGGTCTGAATTAATAACATCAAAACGAATAAACCAACGTGATCTTGTGAAATCAATTATTTCAAGAGGCTTTTCAATCGCTTCAAATTCAAAGTTTTTGCCCTGGAGTAGGTCTTGAATTTTTATTTCATGATGCTTATCCTCTAATTTAAAAGCTTTATGCGCTACGGTTCGATTAAGCGTTTCTTTGTTCAAGGTGATTTGTGCCCAGCTGCTTTGTGCAAGCATGAGTAGAATCAATAGGAACGAGCACTGTTTAATTCGATTGATCAAATTCTGTGTAGTGTTTATCAAGTAAATAAAGCAACGCTGAAATACTCGCCGCTCCCAAGTGAAGTTCTCGTTTATTAACGTTTTCAAAAACGTCATTGGCATTGTGGTGGATTTCAAAGTAACGTTGACTGTCTGGCACAAAACCTATGAGGCCAATGTTTTCAAACTCACCTTTTAGTGGAGTGATATCTACTCCGCCATATCCTTTCTCAAAATCATGCAAGTAGTAAGGTTTGAATAAGGGAATGAAGCTTTGAATTAAATCGATGTGCTTTTGAGTTCCATCTACTGCAAAACCACGTGGAGTAAACCCTCCCCTGTCACTTTCTATGGCTAAAATATGTTTTTCACCACTTTCTTTTGCTTTTTTCGCATACGTTTTACCACCCATGTTTCCGTTTTCTTCGTTCATAAAAAAGACTACACGCAATGTGTTTTTCGGCTTGTATTCTAAGGCTTTAAGAATGCGTAAAGCTTCCATGGTATGAACAATCCCTGCACCGTCATCATGAGCACCTTCTCCAACATCCCACGAGTCCAAGTGTCCACCAAAAGTTATGATTTGATTGGGTTTTTCTGTTCCTTTCATTTCTGCAATAACGTTGTGAGATTTTTTATCCGGTAAAACCTTACAGTCCATTTCAAAATGGAAAGTAATTACTCCTTCAGTAGAGTTGATTGTGTTTTCTAATTCTGTTGCATCTATAGTAGATATTGCCGCTGCAGGGATTTTCTTTAATCCTTCTTTATATTGCATTGTACCGGTATGAGGATGCTCATGTTCGCTTAAACTCAAAGATCTTATGATTACTGCTTTTGCTTCTTTATTTGCAGCTTCAATAGCACCAAAGCCTCTGATCGGATAGCATGCGCCATAAGCATTGAAAGTGGAAATCATTTTTTGATCCATCGGTTGAGAGATAAAAACAATTTTATCTTTTATTTGATTTTTATCTGCTTTTTGAAGTGATTTTAAGTCTTTGAACATGACCAATTCTCCTTGCATTATTCCGTTTGTTGGAACAGAACCACCCAAAGCCAAGATATTCACTTTACTTATTTCTCCGTTAGGTTTTGAATAATATGCACTTTCTTTTGTGCCTCTTTCCCAATGGGGTACCATTACTTCTTGAAAATAGACTGTATCAAAATCATAACCCTTTAGTTTGTTGTAACCCCACTGTACTGCCATTTCAGCACTAACAGACCCCGATAGTCGTGCGCCAATATCTTTGCAAAGACTCCTTAAGTCTTCGTAAGCACGTCCGTTTTCTAATGCTTCGTTATAAATTGTCCTCAACATTAAGCTGTCTTCAGTGTGGTTTTTTTCTTGAGAAAAGCTATTTGAGTAGATAATTATGCTTGCAAGTAATAGGATGATATTCTTAAGATACATAATGTAGACTTTCTAATTTTGTTTGAATTTAATTAAAATTATCAGAAGCAATTCTTTGAACATTAAAAAACGTTCTTAAATTTTCTTTAAGGAAATTCAATTGTTTCGGTTATTTTTGTTTGATATATTTAAGAATAGAACAATGAGTAAAATAAATCGTGGGGTACTTTATCTTTTATTGGTAGTGCTAATCGCAGCAGCTTTGTATGTTGTAGGGTATTACTTCATGGCAAATTCCATTGTTGATTTAAGATCATTGCCTACATCATTTTTAATTGCTGTCATTGTTTATATTCTGGCGCAATTAATTAAGCGCTATATTCAAAAGAAACTTCCATGGTATAATTGGATGTATTACTTAGGCTTGATCGCAGTGATTGTTCCTTTGCCTTTGTTTTCAGTTCAAGGCAATTGGGTTTTTTCTGTAACCCGATACGGCTCATTGTTTTTATTGATTCCTCCATTAGTAGAGCTTATTGTTCTGATAAAGAAAAAATCTGTTGCTAAATAGCCGTATTCTTTATAATACTAATGAAATATAGGTCTGTATCGTTATATCTTAACTCTATATATTTCCAGTTTCTAAATTAGAAGCCCTTATTTATTGATTATATCTTTCAATCTTTGGCATTAATACATTATATTCGACAATTATACTATATGAAATATAAACAAAATACTATTCTTATGAAGAACATTCTAAAGACGGTTGCCCTCCTCTATGTGATATTTTTAGGAGCAAACTATTCTCAAGCTCAAGTTTTTTGGACAGAAACTTTTGGATCTGGTTGTAACGCTGGAACTGTTGCAGATGGGTTTACTTCTTCTAATGGAGCTTGGCAAATAGATGCGCCAGCTGCAGGAAATGATGCTGATGCAAATGTTTGGTACATAAGTGCAGCGGAAAATGGCGAAGGCGACGGTAGTTGTAGCGCTGGCTGTGGAACGAATCCTACACTTCATATAGGTACTAAAGGCATTGATGATGGAGCTAATTATACAAATACTGGTGCGGTAACTACGGATGTGAAAGCAATTTCCCCTGTTATTGATTGCTCCAATAAATGTGGTGTTGAATTGTCATTTGAATATATTGAAAATGGAGATGGGCTCAATGACAATCTATTGGTGTGGTATAACGACGGCGCAACATGGTCAGTGTTAGAAGACACACCGAAAACCCTTATTGGAGCATGTGCGCCATTGGGTTTGTGGACAAGCAGAACTATTGTATTGCCAGCATCTTCCCATAATAATCCTGATGTTCAAATTGGTTTTCAATGGGTGAACGATAATGATGGTGATGGAACAAATCCTTCAGCTGCAATATATAACATTCAAATGTCTGCTAATAACAATCAAACATTAGCTATTTCTTGTCCTTCTAATCAAATAGAAAATAATGGAACGAGCTGTGATTATGAAATTGTTGATTTCACTGCTTTAGGAACTGTAACAGGTAATTGTGGTGTTCCAATAATCACTCAAACTCCAGCTGTTGGAACTATGGTAAGTACAGGTAGACACATTATTGAATTAACTGCAGAAGATAACTCGGGCAACACAACTTCTTGCAGCTTTGTTCTAACAGTTTATGAAACAGAACTACCGGTAATTACATGTCCTTCCGATACTGTTACTTGTGATCCTGTCGTTACTTATTCAGCTCCCGTTGCAGTAGACAACTGTAATGGGTATACCCTGACGCAAGTTGATGGAACAGGATTTACGAGTGGCGATGTTTTTCCACTTGGAATTACCAATCAAAGATATGAAGTCGTAGATTCTTCTGGAAATTTAGCTGCTTGTAATTTCGATGTAGAGGTTCTGGAAGCTCCAACTACTGCAGTGATAAATACAGAGTCAGGTTCGTTTTGTGATTTGAAAAATATTAATTTGGAAGCTAACCCGGACTTAAGTGGAGTGGGAAGATGGACGGTCGCATCAGGAAATGCAGATTTAAGTACACATTTGATAAATACTACTGAAGCAAGTAATTTATCTCCAGGTTTAAATACTTTCGTTTGGTCTGTTACCTCAACTTCGTGTGGTGTTTCACGAGACACAGTTAGAATTGATGTTTCTGAAAAGCCATCACAAGCGAATTCACAAGATCAACTTACAGTGTGTAACGATACGATGGTGAACATTGCAGCAACAAGTCCAACGGTAGGTATGGGAGCTTGGTCAGATGTTAATGGAACAGCACTTTTCTTGGATTCAATGGCGGCCAACACAGTTTTGTATAACTTAAGTGCAGGGTGGAATGAAATTATTTGGACAGTGAGCAACGGAGTTTGTCCTAACTCAACAGATACGTTAATGGTTTTTAAGAAAGCTAAAGTTCAAATATTCACTCCTGATACAACTGTTTGTTTATTGAATGATGGATTTCAATTGAACGCTACGCCTATTCCCAATGGAGTTTCAGGAGTTTGGTATTCTATTGATGGAGGGGTTGAGTTTGATAGTCAAACAATTGCTAACCCCACAATAACTCAAATTGGAGGAGGTGAGAATGTTATTGTATATGGTCAGAACCATCCTCTTTGTGGAACAACATCAGACACTATTGTGGTGATGGGTGTGCAGTGTAAAGAATTTAATCCTGTAATTCCTACGGTTTTTACTCCAAATAATGATGGTAAAAACGATTTGTTTATTATTTCTGATTTAAAGATTCTTTACCCTGATGCTGATGTTAGAATTGTGAACCGATGGGGGAATGTAGTTTTTGAATCAATAGGCTATGAGTATCCATGGAATGGAACATTAAGAAATGAAGGTAAAGAATTACCAACAGGAACATATTTCTATAGGATTCTACTTAATGACAATACAAACAAAGAAATTACTGGCCCAATCAGTATCATCAGATAAAAAATTACCATTATGAAAACTACTTTAACAATAGGTGTTTTATTTGTAACTTTATTCGCATTCGGTCAACAAGAAGCACACTTTTCGCAATACTATAACAATCCTTATTTCTTTAATCCAGCAGCAGGAGGAACTTCTAAAACAATCAATGCTGACCTTGGATATAGAAAACAATGGATTGGAGTCGAAGGCTCTCCTCAAAGCTTGTATGCTACTGCTCATTCTGAAATTGTATTTGATAAACGAGATAAGGTATTGAACGAATTCAATAGTGACGGAGAATCAGTTTACAGAACACCAGAAAATAGTGTTGGAATTAATAAGCACGTCATTGGAGGAAGAATATTGGCTGATGAAATCGGTCCTTTTAGAAAAACGAGTGTTATGGCAAGCTATGCTTATCACCTCCGCTTTACTGAGAAAACAATGTTGAGCTTAGGAGTGAGTGCGGGATTAAGTAACATGGGGATTGTTACCAATAAAGTTGTGCTACATGATCAAGATGATGCTAAATATGATGATTTCTTATCCAGGAATTCGAATCATTCTATTTTTGACTTGAATGCTGGAATAGCGTTTTATGGTGAGAAATTTCAATTTGGTATATCCAGTGCGCAACTTTTGAAAAATGGTTTTGCAATAGACAATAATACTTCTACAGAATTTGGAAGGCATTGGTATATGTATGGGATGTATAATATCGCTTTCAAAACATCGGACATTTCAATAGAGCCACATTTTATGGCTCAAATAATTGGGGATGCTCCCTTTTCTATAAATGTAGGAGCACGTTTACACTTTGATCAAAGGTATTGGGTAAATGCATCGTATAGAGTGCAGGATGCCATTACTTTAGGTGCAGGATTGAACCTCGCTAAGAACCTGCGTTTTGGATACTCTTATGACATTGCAATTGGTAAAGTTCAGAGACCAAGTAACTATGTCCATGAGTTAAACCTTGGATTTACCTTCGGTAGTAATCGAAACATTGAAAAAGAGTTACAGGACGATGAAATGTTATAGTTTGTCGAATTGTTAGGGTATTAGATGTAATATTTGTTAAAAAACATTTTCAATATCACTATATTCATAGTCATATCTACTTGGAAATGGCTAACAAAGAAATAAATAAGATCAGTTTAGATGAGGTGGTTATTCAAAAGAACCTTTCCTCATTAATTGATATTGTTCATAAGTTTAGCCAAGATATAATTTCTGCAAAATCTGAAAGTGATATCTTCAATATCCTGACTAATGATGTGGCAAAACAAATGAACTTCTTAGATTGTGTAATCTATGAAGTGGATAACAAAAAGAAAACCTTAAAGCAAACTGCTACATTTGGTTATCTAAAAACAGCTAAAAAAGCTACTGGTAACTCTTTGGTCTTAAAGTTTGGACAAGGACACTCAGGCGTTGTTGCAGAATCTGGCACCTCTCTTCTTATTCCCGATGTTGATAAAAGCTCCGATTATTTAATCGGAAAAGCAAAAGTTGGTTCTGAATTAGTAATTCCTATTAAGATTCATAACGAAGTGTATGCTGTTATTAGCAGTGCCCACCCAGATAAAAACTTCTATAAAGAAACACATCAGAAGTTATTAGAGGTTATTGTCTCTATTGCCGAAGGTGCATTGGTTAAAATGCATGAAAAAGCCGAGCTGGAAAAAATTAAGCTTAAATTAGAAGGTGTTCTTCAAAGAAAAAGTGATGATTTAGACAAAGCAATCGACACTTTGTCGTTTCAGTATTCTGAAATGAAATATCAACATGAGAAGCAGGAAACATTGATTCAGGAAGTGCACCACAGGGTGACCAATAACCTTCAGATTATTTCGAGCATTCTTCGATTGTATATCAATAAGGACGAGACAGGTTCTACAGATACATTACAAAAGATACACAATAGGGTACAAGTAATGGCTTTGATTCATCAAAACATCTATAAATCTATGGAGATGAACTTGGTGAATATCAATTCTTATTTAAACGATTTAGTGAGTTTTCTAAAAAGCACCTCAAAACAACTTTATATTCGCTCTGAACGTTTGGTTGAAGCTGAGTTTTTTAGTTTCGATGTTTTGGTTCCTTTTGGGCTATATATTACTGAAGTATTCAGTTTTTGGGTTGAAAGAGCCGAAAAGAATAACCTCGCGGAAATGTGCTTCGATATTGAGCTTATTCGTTCTAAGAATGATTATTCCTTTGCGCTTAATATTAAAGATAAATCAACAGTTCCTTTACCACAAAAGATAGATATTGATTCTTTTGAAGGGATGAGCAATATACTTATTTCAGCATTGGTAGATCAACTTGATGGAGAGTTGAATCAAGGGTTTGAAGAGGGGAATTACATAAAGTTGAAGTTTAAAGCTTTGACATAGAGTTCTTAAAGCTTTATACACCAAGCAGATTTCTATTGTTTGGCTAAATTTCTTATTTTTGACGAAAATTATTTTTAGCTCTCTATTCTTATGCGTCCATTATATTTTTTGTTAAAGTTTCCTTTGAAAGTTTTTCTATGGGTTTATTATCCCCGTTTCAGAAAAATCAATACGCCTAAAAAGGTTTTTGCGAGAACAATTTACATGAGTAATCATGCGGCCTCATTTATGGATCCTTTAACAGTTGCAGGGACACAGCTACCAATTATCTTTTTCATGACCCGTTCGGATATTTTTACGCCGTTAATGAGACCAATTCTGTGGGCAGCACATATGTTTCCAATATACCGTCAGCATGATGGGGAGGATACAAAGAAGAAAAATGAAGAAGTATTTGAAAAGTGCAGTCGAGTCTTAAAAAGTGGGAGAAGTTTATTAATGTTTTCAGAAGGCTTTACCGATGACGTTTTTATCAGAAGATTAAAGCCTATTAAAAAAGGAGCTGTAAGAATGGGTTTTCTTGCTTTAGAAAAAAACAAATGGAAACAGAAGATATTTATTCAAGCAGTAGGTGTCAATTATTCTGAGCCAAACCTCTTGGGGAGTGATTGTTTGGTAGCCAATGGAGCACCATTGTGTTTAAACGACTTTAGGTTGGAGTATGATGCTGATCCAAATAAAACCATTCATATTTTAACATTAAGACTTGAGCAAGAAATGCGAGATCTAATTACTGATATTCGCGATATAGAAATGGCTCCATTTCATGAGAATGTAATGCGATTAACAAGAAAAGGGATGAATGCAATAGATGTTGATAAGTCCATTTCCTTATTTGATCGATGGAAGTACTCTCAGCGTTTAGGATTGTGGTTTAATAATACCAATGTTAAAGACAACACAGAGTTAATGGATCTGAAAAAGCGTCTAGAAAAGTATTTTGAAACGCTTAAAGAGAATAAGATTGAAGAAACTCCTTTGTTCAAGGTCACCTCAAATAATAGAAAGAAGGCATTAGATGTTATTTATTTAATAGCCCTTTCACCATTAATGATTGCAGGACTTATCTTTAGCTATATACCTTACATTTTAATAAAGAGTTTTGTTGAGAACACCATGAAAAGACCTGTTTTTTGGGGAAGTGTAAAGATGTTGGTTGGGGCTGTGGCAGTTGGTGTTTACAATTTAATACTTTTCTTTATTGTCTCGAAAATCTTCAATGTTTCTTATTCTATGTTGCTGTTTTTTGGATTGTTCGCAGTCACACTTTCTTCAGTGGTTGCTATCAATTGGTGGAAAACTTTAAAACTTCATAAGAAGATGAATAAAGTATCAAGTATGGATGTCTCAGCTATTTCTTTAGAAAGAGATTTGATCATCAGTGAAATAAAAAAACTTATTCCAGTAGCTTAAGCTTTGTCGAGTATTGTTCTTTCGTAAATCCAATGAAATAGAAAAGCAATAGCGGATCCCCATAATGCTCCGGCAATAATATCTGATGGATAATGTACACCTAAATACATCCTGCTATAACATACAATCAACGCCCAGGTGATAAGAATGGGTGCAATGTACTTTATTTTGGTTTTTAATTGTTGGATGAACATAACGGCGATAACAAAAGAGTTGGTAGCATGTCCTGAAATAAAGCCATATTGCCCGCCTCTATAGAATTCACCAGGCCTCATTTCATAATAACGAAGGATCTCCCCTAAGGTTAAATGATGAGATGGACGATAGCGCATAAACGTATGCTTAAAGCCGAAATTCGCAGTGAAATCTGCAATTCCAACTGCTGCAAATCCAAACAAGGTAAACCACAAAGCATGCTTTAGTGA
>Ga0079223_10000259_pt1 | contig 24550 bp, 20 predicted proteins | sample Stecom2011_FD_75072 | JGI IMG/M metagenome (GOLD analysis project Ga0079223, IMG submission 75072) | Agricultural soil microbial communities from Utah to study Nitrogen management - Steer compost 2011 | ecosystem: Environmental > Terrestrial > Soil > Agricultural land | place: USA: Utah...
AGCCAATCCCTCAGCAGCGTCAGGTGATCTTGCACCGATGCAAGGAACGATCTCTTCCGACGATCTTGCGCTCATCCGGCTGATCGCCGAGAGCGCCACGCTCGCTGGCGCCGCACGGCGCCTCGGCATCAACCACGCCACAGCCTTCCGCCGGCTCAACCGGATCGAGCAGCGCCTGCGCACCCGGCTGTTCGACCGAGGGCGCAGCGGCTATCGTCCGACGGCGGCGGGGGATCTCGCAGTGGAGCATGCTCGGCGGATCGCTGACGAATTGAGCGACTTCGAAACCAGGGTAGTGGGCTGCGACCTCGCCCCCTCCGGCACCGTCAGGCTGGCCACAACCGACACCCTGCTGGCTGGCCTTCTGGGGCCCCTCCTCGTCAAATTTCGCCAGACCTTTCCGCTAATCGATCTCGAGGTCGCCACCTCCAACCGAATGGCCGATCTCTCCCGGCGGGAAGCGGATCTGGCGCTGCGCCCCTCGCGCCAGCCGCCGGAGTTCCTATTGGGCAGGCGTATTGGTCGGATCGAGCTGGCGATCTATGCCGGGCGCGAGGTGGCCGTCGATGGCGACCCCCTCGACCCCGGCGGAGAGCCCGCCTGGATTGGGCCCGATGACAGCTTCGGCGACCTGGCGCTTGCGGCCTGGTTCACAGCCCGGAACCTGCAGCCCTCGGTCCGGATCCGCAGCAACAGCTTCCTGGGCCTGCTGGCCCTGGCGGAGAGCGGCCACGGCCTGACGGTCCTTCCGACCTACCTCTCCGAGCCGCGGCCCAGCCTACAGCGACTGTCCCCTCCCCTCGCGGAGCTGGCGACGGATCTCTGGCTGCTCCGCCATCCCGCCCTGAAGGACACCGCCAGGATCAAGGCGCTGGCCGATTTTCTTGCCAAACAGCTCACCCAGGAGCGCCTGCAGGCACCCAAGCTCTGAACGGCCTCCTATTCCGTGATCGGCTGGGAGAGGATCCAGAGGCTCAGCACCGTCAGCCCGATCATGGCCAGGGTCATGGGAAACTGGGAAAGTGCGGCGCGTCGGGGATCGAGGAAACGCACCACGGCACGCCGGTGAGCCACCAGCACCGAAAGGGCATGACCGGCGATCAGGGCCATGAAGGCGATCCACCAAACCTGCTCGGCGCCGATGACACCGATGTCGATGGAGCGATCGGCGGTGCCGAAGAGGTCCCAGCCGCGGCCGAAGGGGTCGGAGGCGGCGGGCAGGATCAGTTGCCCGGCGAGCAAAAGGTAGGAGACGTAATGCGAGAGGTGATAGGCGACCGCGATTGGCAGCAGCGTGCCGACGAAGTGGCGCGCCAGCTCTTCCCTCCCCAAACCTGATTTCACCAGCGCCTGCATGACGACGACCAGAAGCTGGTACGCCGTGTAGAAGGCAAGCACCGTCGCAAACAGACCAAGCGTGCGGATCACCTTCATCAGGTCCGCCCCCTGGTCGCGCAGCCAGAGCAGCGGCGAGCGCAGCGTCCGGGATTCGCTCACGAAATCCAGAACCGCGGCCCAGGCCGGAGTTTCCGACAGGCCGTTGAAGAGCACGATGCCGATCAGCCCGCAGACCAGCGCCACTTCCCCGAACGGCTGCGCGTGGCGCTCCAGCAGCCCCTCCCCCGGCGGGCGCCGGCGAAGGGTCGTTCGATCGGCTATGGCGAGCGGCGCCACCCGGCCGAGCGCGGCCAGGATCCGGTTCAGGGGGTCGGCAATACGAAACCAATGCTGACCGAAGGCGAGGCCGCCGGCGATCGAGACCAGCAGGTAAAGGGCAACGAGCAGCCCGAGCGCCTGAGGACTCTCCGACCAGTCGGAGATCAGCTCCAGCCAGGCGATCGCCAGCAGGCCGATCGGCGCCAGCAGTCCAGCGACTGCAGGCATCTCGGGCGCACCCTCTGTCCAGGGCCGTCCGACCGCTCGCGCAGCCAGCCTCGACACCTTCTGGAAGGGGTCGACCTGCGGCCAGAGGCTGATAACGAGCGCCGAAAAGAGCAGAAAGCCGACCCACCAGATGACCCAGATGCCGACCGTCGCGAGGTTGCGCACCGCTTCCTGCGGTCCGGAGAAGGCTGCTCCCAGCAGCACGCCGAGCACAAGTAGGCCCCCGACGCCGAGGAGCGTGGACACGGCGCGACCCGCCCAGAGCGGGAACTCTATCTCCAGCGTGAGGCTGCGCCTTCCGGCGGCGCCCATAAACATCATGCCGCCAAGAAAGGAGGCAGCCACCGCTGCCCCCGCGGCCGCCAGGTAGAGGCCCAGCGGCAGCGGAAGGTCATAGCGGGCGCCGAAAGCGTGCGCCGCGGCGGGCCTTGCCATGACCAGCATGACCGCAGCCAACCCGGCGAGCCATAGCCTCATTCAGGGCGGACCTCGACATAGGCAAGCGCCTGATGCCGGCTGCCCAAGACGCCCCCGGCTCCGTGCGTCTCGATCGGGAAGCGTCCGGCATGCTTGGCGCGAAACGTCATGACGACCGGCGCTCCGCTGCCGGCGATTCCACCAAGGTCGTAGCCGTGCAGGTGCAGCTCGGTTCCTGCCGGCGCGTGCAGGACCAAACGAACCGCGGTCCCCTGGGTGACCACGATGGTCTCGCTCGTCCCCTTCACCCAGGGTGCGCTCGATCACGGTGCCCTCGAAGCCGTCCGTGGCGGAGGCGCCCTGCTCGCTCCGGATGTGGTCTGCCACCGCCCCCGCCTCTCCGGCACCGGCGGTCGTGTGCACTCCAAGCAGGCAGAGCACCGCCAGTGGGACGGCAAGCCTCGTCGGATGCATTTTCGTACCTCGCGACCCCGCGCCGTCATCCTGAGCGATAGCTAGGGTGCTCGGCGGTCAGAGCTCCAAAGCTCGAGATCCTTCGCCTCGCTCAGGATGACGTGCCCGTTGGAAGGCGATCACTTGTTTCCGTCCTCCCGGGCCTTAGCCGCTCTAGTGTCCGGCCAGGTGATTCCACTCGGGCAGGAGCGTGAGCGAGTTCGGGTTAAACCCGGCGTTCTTCAGCGTGTCCATCGAGGCGATGACCTCGCCGCTCTCCAGATCCACCACCGAGACGGAGCCATCGCTCATGTCCGGCAGATTGATGAAAGAGTTCTGCACGAAGCCGTACCTGAAGTCGGGGGTGAAGCCGACGTGGTGCGTCTCATCGGCCGTGGCGACCTGGTGCAGAAGCTTCGGTGACGTCACGCCCTCGGATATGTCGAAGATATGCAGGTGGCCGGGCTTCATCGCCGTGGTCACATACATGCGGTCGGGGCTCTCGGCGTCATTAAAGTAGATCTCGAGGGGCACGCTCGCGCCGTAACCGGCGAAGTCGTAGATCGTCTCCCGCGTGAAATCCTCGACCTCGGCGTCCCAGACCAGCGCCTCCAGGGTGTTCCCGAACATGTTAGTCACGACAGCCGTTGCCGGTTCGACGCCGGGGACGAAGAAGACCTCCACCGGTGCCACCTTGGAGGGTGATTCGGCAGCCGACATCTTGATCTTGCCGAGGGGCTCGAGATCCGACGCACGGACGACCGAGATGAACTCCTCGGGGGTGGTCTGATCGGGCGAGATGGTAGAGGTTACGAGGATCCGGTCGATCTGGCTGTTGACCGCAAGGCCGTGAGGGTAAGTGCCCGACAGGTCGATCTCGCCGAGCACTTCATCGGTCGCGACCTCCCCAACGATCACATTCCCCGACCCCATGCAGGTCAGGAACCAGCGCTCGTTCGCCTCATCGAGAATGACGTCCTCGGCCACCGAGCAGGGGGGCGTCTCGATGATTGAAAGGCGGTAGGGATTCTGCGTGAGGTCGAGAACCTGAAGCGACGGCTGCTGCAGGCCCGTAATGTAGGCCTTGCTCATCGTGCGGTCGTAGAAGATGTGGTGCGCGACGGTTTCGGGATCGATCGGAATGTCGGCGAGGATACGTCCGAAGGAGGTGCTTTCGGGATCGACGTCGACGATCGCCAGGCCCTCGCGACGGGGCATGTCGCCGGACAGCTTGAGGCTCCGGAGATCTCCCTCAGGTTTGCTCTCATAGTTCATGATGGCAAGGATCTCGGCGGCCGCTGGTGCGGCCAGCATAGAGAGCGCCATGGCCGCGGCGGCGCAGTAAAATTCCATTTTCATGATGCGCCCTCCTCGGGCGTGGACCGGCGCCGGGAGGTTCACGGAATGCTCCTTCGGCCGGTGAACAAGTAGCCTACACCTCTTTCCATAATAACGGCGCAAAGAAAGCAGGCGTCTTTGCCGGGAGCGGCCGTCGCGCGGCGATGCCGGCCCAGGCACCCTCAGGGCCGGCGGCTTACGCCTTAGTATGTTCCCGCCCCCGTCACCCGGCTGCAGGGAGACGGCCCGTGACCGGCCCGCAGCGGTTGTTCGGGCTTTTCCTGCCTCGGCGGCTGAAAGCGGCGCAGCCGCAGGGCGTTGGCGAGCACGAAGACCGAGGAGAGAGACATGGCGCCGGCCGCGAAGATCGGCGACAGCAAGGTCCCCGCGACGGGATAGAGCAGGCCCGCCGCTACCGGGATCAGCGCAGCGTTGTAGGCAAAGGCCCAGAAGAGGTTCTGGCGGATGTTACCAAGGGTGGCCCGTGACAGGGCGATAGCATTGGGCACGCCCTGCAGGCTGCCGGACATCAGCACCACGTCCGCCGCTTCGATGGCGATGTCGGTACCCGTGCCGATGGCGAGGCCTACATCCGCCTCGGCCAGCGCCGGCGCGTCGTTGATGCCGTCGCCAACAAAGGCCAGGCGCCCATGCTCTTGCCGCAGGCGTCGCACCGCCTCAACCTTGCCCTCAGGCAACACCTCGGCCACGACCTCATCAATCCCGAGACGCCGCGCGATCGCCTGGGCCGTCCGGGCATTATCGCCGGTAATCATGGCTACCTTCAGGCCTAGCTCGTTCAACACCTGAATTGCCTGAGGCGTGGTCTGTTTTATCGGGTCGGAAACCGCGATGATGGCGGCGAGCTGGCCATCGACCGCCGCATAGAGCGGCGTCTTCCCCTCGCTGGCCAGGCGCTCGGCGGTCGCGGCGAAAGGCTGCACATTCAGCCCCAGGCGCGCCATGAAGCGGTCGGCGCCGATCTCGACCCGCCGCTCGCCGGCCGTGGCCGCGACGCCATAACCGGTAATGGACTCGAAGGCGGTGACCTCCGGCAGTGCTAGACCCTCGGCTTCGGCCGCTGCAACGATCGCCCGCGCAATTGGATGTTCGGATTTGGCCTCTACCGCCGCGACGGCGGCGAGGACATCGGCGCGCTCGAAGCCGGCGGCTAGCTCCAGATCGGTCAGGGAGGGCTTGCCCTCGGTCAGCGTGCCCGTCTTGTCGAAGGCCACGACCTTCGCATCGCGCAACAGCTGCAAGGCCTCTCCCTGGCGGAAGAGCACCCCCAATTCGGCGCCCCGCCCGGTTCCCACCATGATCGAGGTCGGCGTTGCCAGGCCCATGGCGCAGGGGCAGGCGATGATCAGCACCGCAACCGCATTGACCAAGGCGAAGGTCAAGGTAGGCGAAGGACCGAAAAGGAACCAGGCGAGGAAGGTCAGCACGGCGATGGCCATGACCAGCGGCACGAACCAAAGGGTGACGCGATCCACCGCCGCCTGGATCGGCAGCTTGGAGGCCTGGGCCTGCTCCACCAGGCGGATGATCTGGGCGAGTACCGTATCCCTGCCCACCGCCGTCGCGCGATATGCCAGGGCGCCGGCCTGATTCAGCGTCCCGCCGACCAGTTCGGCGCCATGGCGTTTGGCGACCGGGATCGCCTCTCCGGTGATCATGGATTCGTCTACGTGGCTTTCGCCCTCGATCACCTGCCCGTCAACGGGAATGCGCTCGCCAGGACGTACTTCTATGATGTCTCCCGCCTTGACCTGCTCGATGGGGAGTTCCTCGACGCGATCGGCGCGGCGAACGCGAGCGGTTCTCGGCTGTAGCCCGACCAGGCGCTGAATCGCTTCCGAGGTGCGCCCCCTGGCCCGCGCCTCCAACAGCCGGCCCAAGAGGATCAGGGTGACGATGACCGCCGCGGCCTCGAAGTAGACGTTGACCGTCCCGGCGGGCAGCAGCTCGGGCGCAAAGGTCGCAACGACGGAGTAGCCATAGGCCGCCAGCGTGCCGACCGCGACCAGGGAATTCATGTCCGGCGCAAGGCGGAACAGCGCTGGCAGCCCCTTGGCGTAAAAGCGCCGGCCAGGGCCGAGAAGCACCAGCGTGGTCAGCGTAAACTGGAGGTACCAGCTCGCCTGCAGCCCAATGGTTGCGGCTAGCAGGCGCTCCACGCCGGGCAGCAGGTGAGAGCCCATTTCGAGCAGAAAGACCGGCAGTGTCAGCCCCAGCGCCAGCATGAAATCACGCTTCAGAACAAGTCGCTCCTTCTCCCGGCGCGCCGCCTCCCCGTTGTCCTTTCCGCGCGCTTGAGGGACTTCCTGCGCGGCATAACCAGCTTTGTTCACGGCAGCGATCAGGCTTCCCAGCTCAAAGCTGCCTTCGACCGTGGCGCGTTCGCTCGCAAGATTGACAGAAGCGCGAGTGACCCCAGGCACGCTAGCCAGGGCGCGCTCCACTCGGCCGACGCAGGAGGCGCAGTTCATGCCCTCGACAGAAAGTTCAGTCGTTGCAGGCGCAAGGGCGTAGCCGGCCTGCTCTATGGCAGCCGCAATGGAGGCGCGCGGGACATCCTTTGCGGCCTCAATCTGGGCGCGCCCCGTAGCCAGGCTCACCGCGACCGACTGCACTCCAGGGATCGCCCTCAAGGCTCGCTCGATGCGGCCAACACAGGAAGCGCAGGTCATCCCTTCGATTGGAATGCTGAAGTTCTGTGTGTCTTGGGGGACGGAAGACACTGCTGACTCCTCTCACGCAAACGTGGATCAGCAGTTTTCATAGCCCTTCCAACGATGGGAAGGTCAATAGAGGGACGAGGGTTTTTTGTGTTTGGCGCGCGAAGCAGCCGCACCAGCAACACTGCAACCTCGATTCACTGCTTAAAACAGTTCTCGCGATGCCAGCGGAGGAACTCCGGATGCGGACGTTCATGTGCCCTCTGTGGTGCCAGGGCAAAGCCGCTCCGGTTGATAAAGGCGCGCACACCTTCCGGATCGTTAGACTGCCTCGAAACTAGAATCTCCAGATCATCTCCCAGGCTGATCACGCCGCGGTCGAACATCCAATGGGCTGTCCCTGAGAGGGCCAGGCCATTACTGACAATATCCGGGCCGTTCGCGCTCACCGGGCGGATGTGGGCGGCGTCAACCTCTGCCCGCCCGCCCCCATTGATCAGTTTTAGGCCGCTGATGGCGCAGCGCGAATCGTAGGCCTGCAGGACGACCTTCCGAAAGACCCGATCTCTATACAGGCGGGAGGAAAGGGACACTATGCGCTCCCGTGCCTTCTCGAAGACAAAGGCAGCCGGCGCGTCACGCAGCTCAGAGTGCATCTCGGCCTCGCCGACCCGTGGCAGGACAGGACTCGCGTCCTCCAACCCTCTGGCAAGGATGCGATTGAAATCGTCCAACGACAGGGCGCGCACTGCCGCTTGAGCGCGCCCCGAAATCTTCCCTTCCTCGTTCAGAAGCCCGCGCTCAAGCAGCCCCTCGGCATCCCTGAAGGGAACAGGCGTCGGAAAATCGAGGTAGGTACCGGCCTGGATCAACGCAAAGTACATATCGGAAGTTCGACGGTCGGGAACGACCTCCTCCACTTTAGCGACTGCGAAATAGCCACGGGATCCGGCCACCTTGCTCGGCTCGTAGTAGACAATCCAGTCGCCGACACAGGCTTCCACGCGCCGAAGATACTGACGCGGGAAATGATAGCGTTCTGCCGGGCTATCCTCGTAGATCGAGTCTGAACGGTGAATGAAAACGCCGAATGCCATTGCCTCACCGGCCTGCGTTTCTGGATTGTCCCCCAGGCTAAAGTCTGAAGGGAGGACGCCAGGCTAACGGACACCCTGCGATCAATGCAAGCAAAGGTGGTATTTGCGACTCGCGATAGCTAGCGGAGAGCGCCTGTTCTATCGCTTGGAGGCTTTCAGGTCGTTTCTCCCTCAAGGAGTTCGAAGGGAAGATTGACGACTTGCGGCCCGCGGCTTTCCATCACCAGCCGAGCGCCGATTTCGCCGATTTCGGCGCGTGGGGTGCGCAAGGTTGTCAAGGGCTGCGGCGCAAAGCGGCCGATATCCAAACCGTTGTAGCCCATGATGGCCAGTTGCGAGGGAACCGAAATACCTTCGGCATAGCAGTGGAAAAGGCCGCCAACGGCGAAGTCGTCGTTTGAGAAGTACACCGCATCCAGGCCTGGATTACGCGCCAGTAGACGCTCCAAAGCTCCACGGCCCACTTCGGTCGAGGAGATCCCGTCGATCAACTCCGTTTCGATAGGCGCCATTCCGGCCTCTGCCAAGATGGAGCTGAAACCATCGAAGCGTTTCCTGGCGCGCGGATCGAACGAGAAGTGCGGGCCCACGTAGCCGATGCGCCGATAGCCGCGCTCCACCAGGTGGCGTGCGCAGGCCATCCCCGCTTCCCGTTGGGAAAAGCCGACCACGATGTCGATTCCCTCGCCGTCGGTATCGAGGAGTTCGGCTACCCGCACCCCACTGTTCTTCAAGAGCGCTCGGGTGCGCTCGCTATGCTCCAAGCTGGCCACGAGGAAAGCGGCCGGCCGCCAGGCCATTATGGATTCGATAACCTTCTGCTCTTGAGCGACGTCGTAATCCGTAACCGATATGACGGTCTGTAGTCCGAGCGGCGTCAAAGCCACGGCTGCGCCACTCAAAAGATCCGGAAAGACGATGTTATGCAGGGACGGAATGACGATCCCGACAAGGTTAGAGCCCGAGGAAGCCAGCGATCCGGCAATCCTGTTCGGGACGTAACCGAGTTCTTCGACGGCTTTCATGACGCGGGCGCGAGTAGCTTGCGAGAAGGAACCGTGGTTGCGCAACACCCGCGAAACCGTGCTCATCCCTAAACCGGCGGCCGCACTCACGTCCCGCAGCGTCACCACTTTCCTCTGCTTGTTGATAGCGTCGTCGTTCATGCGGTGCGCAACCCGGATCACGGCCCTAAGCAAAGGCCTATCACGGATTTGGCAGCGCTGCCAAATACTCCTTGCCAGCGTTATGGCGATGCGTTACCCGTTGACTCTAACTGCCGGAACGGCATCCAAATGATCTAGAGAAGAGATCAGCGACAGGGCCAAACGGGGATGGCTGCGCCTGGCTGAATGAGCGGATGGCGCAGCTCAGCCGCGACAGAAGTCGTGGGAGGAAAGTCAGGGAGGTACTTTATGGCGTCAGTCGAGTTTGTCGACGTACGCAAATCTTTTGGCAGCCATCCCGTCATCAAGGGTGTTAGCGTCGACATAGAAGACGGCGAGTTCGTCATCCTCGTCGGCCCCTCGGGCTGCGGCAAGTCGACCCTGCTGCGCATGCTGGCCGGGCTCGAACATATCACCGCTGGCGAAATTCGAATAGGCGACCGGGTTGTCAACGACCTTCGGCCAAAAGAGCGCGACATCGCCATGGTGTTCCAGAATTACGCGCTCTATCCCCACATGACCGTCGCCGACAACATGTCGTTTTCCCTGATGCTTGCCGGGGTGCCGAAGGCGGAGATACAAGAACGCGTCAAACCAGCAGCCGAAATACTGGGACTTTCAAATCTTCTCGAGCGCTATCCGCGACAGCTTTCAGGTGGTCAGCGGCAGCGAGTGGCCATGGGACGCGCCATCGTGCGCGACCCCCAGGTTTTCCTCTTCGACGAGCCGCTGTCGAACCTCGACGCCAAGCTGCGCGTCTCCATGCGCACAGAGATCAAGAACCTGCATCAAAGGCTGACGACCACGACCGTCTACGTCACCCACGACCAGATCGAGGCGATGACGATGGCCGACAAGATCGTCGTCATGAACGACGGGGTGGTCGAACAGATCGGAGCGCCCCTCGATCTCTATGACGAACCGGCCAATCTTTTCGTCGCCGGCTTCATCGGCTCCCCGGCCATGAACATGGTATCGGGCAGGCTGGACGAAACCGATCCCTCGATCTTCCTCACCAACGATGGCGTGAAGCTTCCGGCACCACAAGGGTTTCCCTCGGCTCGCGGAAAGGACCTCGTCTATGGCATCCGGCCGGAAGGGATCACGCCGGGCGGGACGATCGAACTCAAGATCCAGGTGATCGAACCAACCGGCGCCGAAAGCCAAGTCGTCGCTCTGCTGGGGCAGACTCAGGTGACCTGCGTCTTCCGCGAACGCGTCCTGCTGCAGCCGGGCGATGTCATGCAGGTATCCATCGACCCTGGCGCGACCCACCTGTTCGATGCCGCGACCGGGCAGCGCTTGAAAGCCTGACTAAGAGGCGAAGCCGCGGACGCGGAAGGTCGGAGAACCGGAAACGTCCACATCAACTGGGAGGAAAAAAATGTTTAGAATGAACCGTAGACAAGTGATGGCCGGCGCCGCCGGTCTGTTGGGCACATCAGCTCTTGGTAAGTTCGGCATTTCGGGGCAGGCCTTCGCGCAAGGCAGCATTCCCACCTACACCCCCGAGGAGGGGGCTGAACTAAGGCTGCTGCGCTGGGTCCCCTTTGTCGCCGCCGAGGAGGAGGCCTGGAACGCCAACACCCAGGCCTTTACCGAAGCAACCGGCGTGCCCGTGCGCATCGAGCAGGAAAGCTGGGAGGACGTACGCCCGAAAGCCGCGGTAGCTGCCAACATCGGCTCCGGCCCTGACCTCGTGATGGGCTGGTTCGATGACGCGCATCAGTATCCGGATAAGCTGATCGATGTGACCGACCTCGCCACTGCCCTCGGAGAAGCCCACGGCGGCTGGTACCCAGGCATCGAAGGTTACGGGCGCCGCGGCGATCAGTTCATTGCCTTGCCGCTGTGCACTATCGGCAATGCCATCTGCTACCGCGCCAGCCACGTAGAGGCCGCCGGCTTCTCGGAATTCCCCAATGACACCGACGGCTTCCTGGAGCTCTGTAAGGCGCTTCAGGCCAACGGGACCCCGGCCGGCTTCCCGCACGGCAAGGCTGTCGGCGACGGCAACAACTATGCCCACTGGCTGCTCTGGAGCCATGGCGGCAAGATGGTCGATGAAGAGGGCAATGTGGCGATCGACAGCCCGGAGACGCGGGCGGCCATCGAGTACGCTCAGGCGCTCTATGCCACCTTCATCCCCGGCACCGAGACCTGGCAGGACATCAACAACAACCGGGCCTTCCTGGCCGGCCAGTGCTCGCTCATAGCCAACGGCGTCTCGCTCTACTACGCTGCGCGCAACGATCCGGAACTGCAGGAAATCGCCGACGACATCCGCACGACCACCATGCCGATCGGGCCGGTTGGCGAATCTGTCGAGCTGCACCAGACCTCGACCCTGGCGATCTTCAACCACACGCGCTATCCGGAAGCAGCGAAGGCCTACCTCGCCTTCATGTACCAGGCGGACAAGATGAACGACTGGATCGAAGGTGCCAGCGCCTACTGCTGTCAGGCGCTGCGCGGCTTCGAGGATAACCCCGTTTGGACGGCTTCCCCGATCCACGAGCCCTACTCCAAGGCGTCGGCAAGCCTGCGCCCGAACGGTTGGCCAGGCCCGCTGGGCACTGCCTCCGCAGCCGCCATGGCGGATTACGTGCTCGTCGACATGTTCGCAGAAGCGGTCACCGGTCAGCGTACGCCAGACCAGGCTATCGCCAACGCGGAAAGACGCCTCGGGCGCTACTACCGCGGCTAAGGGCATGGGTGGCCGGCGTCCTTACGAGATGCCGGCCACCGATGACTGCTACCGGGCGGCCGAGAAGTACCCAACTGACAGCGACGGAGATCGGCACGGGTGTCCACAACCATCGAGAACCGCAGGAGAGTAGCCGCGCGTTCGGGAACGCCAATCCTGTCGCGCCTGTCCGAAAGCCGGAACGGGCTCGGCCTGCTCTTCATGCTGCCGGCAGCGGTCTTTCTTCTGTGCTTCCTGACCTATCCGCTCGGGCTCGGCATCTGGCTGGGCTTCACCGACACCTCCATCGGTCGCTCCGGTATTTTCATCGGTCTCGAGAATTACGAGTGGCTCTGGCACGACTCCGTCTTCTGGCTGTCGGTATTCAATACCCTGCTCTACACCTCCGTCGCCTCGGTCCTGAAGTTCATCCTGGGGCTGTGGCTGGCGCTCATCCTGAATGAGCATCTGCCCTTCAAGAACCTCTTTCGCGCGATCATTCTCCTGCCGTGGGTGGTTCCCACGGTGCTGTCCGCCTTGGCCTTCTGGTGGATCTTCGATTCCCAATTCTCCATCATTTCCTGGGTGTTAATGGAGTGGGGGCTGATCGAGCGGCCGATCAACTTCCTGGGTGACCCGAACAACGCGCGGGCTTCGGTCATTGCCGCCAACGTCTGGCGCGGCATTCCCTTTGTCGCCATTTGCCTGCTGGCCGGACTACAAACGATCCCGCAGTCGCTGCATGAAGCGGCCGCGCTGGACGGGGCCAGTTCCTGGCAGCGCTTCCGCTACGTGACGCTGCCGCTGCTCACCCCGATCATCGCCGTGGTGATGACCTTCTCGGTGCTCTTCACCTTCACCGACTTCCAGCTGATCTATGTGCTGACCCGCGGCGGACCGGTGAACGCCACTCACCTGATGGCGACGCTGTCGTTCCAGCGCGCTATACCGGGCGGCCAGCTCGGTGAGGGCGCCGCTATCGCCGTGGCCATGATTCCCTTCCTGCTAGGGGCCATCCTGTTCAGCTTCTTCGGCCTGCAACGGCGAAAGTGGCAGCAGGGCAGCGCGGACTGAGGATATAGCGATGACCGATCAAGCAATCGCGACGAAAACCGCAACCGACGACATCGCCGGCCTGGATCAGCACGACACGCTGATGCGCCGCCTCGTGGTGATCTACCTCCCGCTTTTTGTCTTCGTGTTCGTGCTGCTCTTCCCCTTCTACTGGATGGCCATCACGGCGATTAAGCCGAACCATCAGCTCACCAACTACCAGGACTACAGCCCCTTCTGGGTTATCCGCCCGACGCTGGAGCACATTCGCTATCTCCTCTTCGATACCTCCTATCCGGGCTGGCTGTGGAACACGATGATCGTGTCCATCTTCTCGACCATTATTTCCTTGGCAGCCTCGATCTTCGCCGCCTACGCGATCGAGCGCATCCGCTTCAGTGGGGCCCGGGTGACCGGGATGATGATTTTCCTCGCCTATCTCGTGCCGCCCTCGATCCTCTTCATCCCCCTCGCCTTCATAGTCTTTCAGGTCGGCATCTATGACACCCGACTGGCGCTGATCCTTACCTATCCGACCTTTCTGATCCCCTTCTGCACCTGGCTCCTCATGGGCTACTTCCGCTCCATTCCCTTCGAGCTGGAGGAAAGCGCGCTGGTGGATGGAGCAACCCGCTGGCAAATCTTGACCAAGATTGTCCTGCCGCTGGCGGTGCCTGGTCTGATCTCCGCTGGCATCTTCGCCTTCACCCTGTCGTGGAACGAGTTCATCTACGCCCTGACCTTCATTTCCTCGTCGGAGAACAAGACGGTGCCGGTCGGCGTGCTGACGGAGCTTGTCCGCGGCGACGTTTATGAATGGGGCGCCCTGATGTCAGGGGCGTTGATCGGCTCCCTACCCGTGGTCATCCTCTATTCCTTCTTCGTCGACTACTATGTCTCCTCGATGACCGGTGCGGTGAAGGAATAAGTTTCGGCTCATCGCCCTTCGCTTCAGGCCACCGCCGGTCAAGGTAAGGAGGATCCGGTTCAGCCCGCCGTAGCTGGGGGAGGCAGCCTTGGCAAAGACGACGGCCCAGATCCTTCGCGATTACCGCGGGCCGGCTCTTTTCAGCTTCGGCTTCCGCCCCTTCTTCCTGCTCGCCGCGCTCTGGGCGGCCGTGGCCATGCCGCTTTGGATCCTCTCCTTCCTCAAACCCGGCGCCGGCCTGGGATTGGTCCTCACCACCGACTGGCACGTGCATGAGATGCTGTTTGGCTACACCGGCGCCGTCATCGTCGGCTACATGACGGTGGCCGGCGCGAACTGGACCGGGCACTACCCGGTTGCAGGACGGCCGCTCGTCCTGCTGGCGGTACTTTGGCTGGCGGGACGGGCGGCAATGCTTGCCTACGGCGTGCTGGGCCCGATCGCGGCGGCCATCGACGCGACCTTCCTATTGCTCTTTGCGCTAGCACTCTGGCGAGAGCAGCTTGCTGCCAGCACCTGGCGGGGCCTTCCGCCCACCGTCATCATTTCACTGCTGGCCCTCGCCAACATCGGCTTTCACACCAAGGCAATCCTGCCGGATCTCGGCGCCGCGGCCGAGCGCGCCGCAATCGGCCTCATCACCTTCCTCATCGCCCTGATCGGAGGCCGCCTGGTTCCGAGCTTCACACGCAATTGGATCGCCCGGCACAAACTCACTGCCGAACCGGCACCCTACGGTCCGCTCGACACAGGTGCCCTCGCGGTAACCGGAGCCGCAACGCTAGCATGGACGCTCCTTCCCTTTTCCACCTTAAGCGGAGCCTTGTTGACGATCGCGGGCCTGGGACTTCTGATCCGTCTCAGCCGCTGGCGAGGATGGAGCGTCAGGGGCGAAGCGATGGTGCTTGTGCTGCATCTTGGCTACTTCTGGTGTGGGCTCGGCCTCTTACTCCTAGGGGCATCGATCCTGGCGCCGGCTGAGGTACCCACCAGTGCGGCCATCCACGCGCTGACGGCAGGGGCGGTGGGCGTCATGACGCTCGCGGTCATGACTCGCACGAGCCGTAGTCACACAGGACGTGTGCGCCAAGCCGATGGGGCCACCCTGTGGATTTACATCCTGGCGAATGCCGCCGCCGCTCTGCGCCTTGTCGCGGCCTTTGCCCCTTCTCTCTACTCGGGACTACTAGTGGCGGCGGCGATCTGCTGGTCGCTCGCCTTCGGCCTCTTCGTGCTGTCTTACGGACCGATGCTGCTTCGCCCCCGCGCCCGCAAGGCATGAGCCGCTACATGAACCTGCCTTGAATATCAGTCAGAGGCGAGGAAGGTGACTGACCTCAACTTTAGCGCTATGCCTGCTGTATGCTCGACCTGCCACTTTCCACGCTTGGCGTAATCACGGCGACCTTCTTTGTCGCCGGCGTCGTCAAAGGCGTAGTCGGCATGGGCTTGCCAACCCTCGCCATGGGCGTGCTGGGCGCCCTCATCTCTCCGCTGGTAGCGGCAAGCCTGCTGCTCGTCCCCTCCTGCGTCACCAATATCTGGCAGCTGCTGGCCGGGCCCAGCTTCCGCCCCCTGCTGCGGCGGCTATGGCCAATGATGGTCGCGATCTTCATCGGAACTCTTCTAGGCGCCTCCTGGATCGCCAGTGGCGATACCCGCCTAACGACCGCGGCTCTGGGCGCTGCGCTTGTGCTTTATGCAAGCTATACGCTCTTCGCCCGACAACTCAGCGTGCCGGCTTCCATGGAAACCTGGCTTTCGCCGGTGATCGGGGCGACCACCGGCACGATTGCCGGGGGTACCGGTATCTTCGTCATACCCGCCGTGCCCTATCTACAGGCGCTGGGCTTTGGCAAGGGGGACCTGGTGCAGGCCCTGGGCCTCTCCTTCACCGTCTCGACGATCGCCCTGGCCGTGGGCCTCGGCGCCCACAGCGCCATCGACAGGGATATCCTCTCCCTCTCTAGTCTTGCCATCCTGCCGGCCCTCGCAGGCATGTGGGCCGGTCAGCGCATCCGCAACAAGATCAGCCCGCCCGCGTTCCGCCGCGGGTTCCTCATCTGTCTGCTTCTTCTGGGGTTAGAGATGTTGTCGCGTCTGTTCCGGTGAGGCTGAGCGGCACAGCTGCCTCTACGCTACCAGGATACCTCGAACATCGCCTGCGCCAGAATGACGATCAGAACAAGATGGGCGATGACGCTCGCGTGAATGACGCGGACCCTGAAGGCGGTCAGGCGCCCGCGAGCTCCCAATATCACCGCCGTGATAAAGTGCAGGAGCACACTGCTCGCTAGCAGGATCTTGATCGTGAGAAGCGTCGCAAAACCGCTTTCAAGCGGATGCGCAAGAAGATCGCGGTAGCTCCACGCCAAGGCGATTCCCGCGCCGTAAAGAACCGCAAGAACGAAAGGCATCAGGTGCCGCAGGCGCCGCGCGACCTGAGCTTCCACCGGAAGCATGGCCTTGCGTCCCAGCGATTTGCCTACGGCGGCCAGCACGAAAACTTCGAAAAATACGCTGCCGGCAAATGCGATCGCGGCCAGGAGATGCAGTGTGACGAGGAGAAGGTGGCTCATGAACGCGCCACTTCCCCGTCGCTCCCACCGTAATACCCGCGGGCGCGCCGAAGCTCAGTAGCGTGAAAGGCGGCAGCTTCCGGGCCGTTCGGATCGCCAGAAAAGAGGCCAAGGTCCCGCGCCTTGAGAAAGAACCCTCGCGCGGGCAGCCCTTCCCCCAGCCGACTTACACAAAAGGCTGCGACCAGAGGACGTCCTGCGGATGCATCCTCGGTCATCAGGATCTCGAGTGCTTCCGCGACGCGCCGGATCGTGCCCGGAGGTCGCAAGGAGAGACGTTCTGCCAGCTGGCGGTATGTCGCAAGGCTTCCCGCCCGCGCTTGTTCCAGCAGTATCTTCCTGAGGCAGTCCGTCACGTCGCTCCTCCATTCGGGTTAGGACCTTGATATAGGGATCGCCTTCATCGGCCTCTTTGAGGCAGAGCAACTCCAGTCGACAAGACGTAGGCGACTGGACCGCCACTATCTCAGGGACCTCCCAGGCTGTGACGATCTACGGCAGGAGCGCCGCCTCGCCCCCTTCTGCCGCAATCTCCGGCAGCTGGCGTACACGGTCGGTCACGTCGTGGAAGTCGTAAAGATGTCGATCGTCCGGAGACACAAAGGTGCGTTCCGTGAGGATTTCGAAGTCTGTCCCGAACAGCGCGTTGAAGATCACGCGAAAGCTGTTGACGGGAGAAGTCTCCTCATTCAGCTGCTCATACTGCCCGTCCGGAAGGTAGTAGGCATTGAGGATCGCCGTCTTGATCCTTAGCTGCTCGTTCGGCAACTCTTGCCACGGTACCTTGGGATCCCGCCCTTCCGGGAAAGGCCCTTCGTCTGCGTGTATCAGGATCACGGGCTCAGCGCGCCCTTCCGCCAGGAGGTGGCTCACGAGCTCTTCGATGATCCGGCTCGCGAAGCGGGCCTGGTCGATATACCCCTGCCGAGAGCCCCTCTGCTGGGATTGCAGCTGCGTCAGGCATTCTCCGTCCGCCGAAAAGTTGTAGGGCCCGTGAGGCAGGAGAATGTGAGCAAAGACGTAGACCGGGCGTTCACGCTCGCCGAGCGCCTTGATCTCCTCCAGCTGTGGCCGAATGCGCTGGCATTGGGCATTGTCCCAGTCGAGGCGCATGGTCAGCGGGCTGTCCGGCAAGGCATGGAAGATCGGCCGCAGCATCGTTCGCCGCAGGTAAAGCATGTTGAACTCGCTGAAGCCGTGCGGTCGGTTTTCATCAGCGACGGGATTGCGGAAGGTACCGGTCCACCAGGAGCCGAACTGGAGAAAGTCGTAGCCACGCGCCTTGAGGAAGCGGGCCACCCGGTGGTCCCCAAGCATCCGGTGCACCGGCTGCCAATTATTGCCCGCGACCTCCTGAGCCTCTGCCAGCAGGTCCAGGTAATCCATGTAGAAGGTCGAGGCCAGGGAGTGCGCCGTGCGGTGGTAATTGGAGAAGCTATGGTCGGCCACATAGAAGCCCCGCTCCTCCAGTAACTCCAGCGTAGCGGCAATATCTAGCTCGTAATGCTCCGCGAGAACGTCGGCCGAGGTGAAGCGGTCAAAGACAAAGTGGTAGATGTCCGGCGGACGCGGCCGCGACTCTCCCTCCGATGGGGACGGGGCCGTCGGCAACACTGCGGCCGCCTGCTCGGGATCATAGATCAGACGATCGTCACCATGACGCCATTCGTAAGCCACTGCCTGCCAGGCGGGTGTCACGAAGAGAACCAGCGCAATGGCGTTCAGGACCAGGTTGGCAACCCTGATCAGCGGCGCCGGCAGGTAAAGTGTCACCAGGCTGAAGAGCCCAAGGAGCGCCAGCGCCACCGGAAGGGAGCGTAAGAGAGAATAACCGCCCCCCAGCATGTCGTTCACGACGCCGAAGAGATCCACATAGAAGAGACAGCCAACGATCCAGATGCTCGCGACCACAGCGGCGCGCGCATCGAGGCGACGACGCGCGGCGGCTGCAAGCAAGTAGACCAAGACCGCAAAGGCCAAGACGGCAGCCAAGGCGGGCGCAGCGTGAAAGAAGGTGACCTGATTCAGGCTGTTCGCCATCAGCGCCAGTACAGACGCGAGCGCGAAGAGGAATGGGTGCAGCGGCCAGCTGCCATCTGTCCAGGACGACGTTCGCGCTCCCGCTCGCTGATCTTGTTTCACGGCCTTACCAACAGTGAGAGCTCCGGCAAATTCTTCAAGCGACGGTTAGTCGAGGTAAGGGGGAACCACTCCGTAAGAGGTGGATTTAAAAGAACGTTACGATTATGTGAAGTTCTGGTGACGCTCATCTGTCAAGAGTAGCATCAAGCGTCACTCAACCGACAACGCAAACGGAGGGCACCTCTCTATGTGGTTAAAGCTTTCCCTCACCAGGTTCAGCCTGTTCCTTGCGGCAGTCTTCGTTCTCGCTTCAACCTCTAGCGCCTATGCCTATCTCGATGCCGGAACAGGCAGCATGATACTGCAGCTGCTGCTTGGGGGTGTCGCGGGTATCGCCATTGCCGGCAGGCTTTACTGGCACAAGCTTCTGACCTTCCTTGGCATCAGGTCCAACAGCGTTGAATTGGCTGGCCAGGAAGAAGCTCTCCCGGAAAGCAAGATCGCGGCTGAGAAGTGAGCGAGGTTGCTCTACCCGAACCGACGAGGAGCGGTTCTCCTGTCGCAGCGGCTTCAAGCCCCCCCTCCTCGATCGAGCCCTCCTCTATCGAGTTCGAGCCGGGATCCTACCGCGATCGAAACGGCGCGGTCTTCTATCGCGAAGGCCGCGTCTTCCGACGGCTGAATTCAAGAGCTCAGGAGAATTGGTCGCTATTGCGCCAGCAGCCCTTTTTCGAAAGGGAGACCGCCGCCGGGCGTATCGTCGCGACCTGGGCGCCGGAAAATGAATTCGGACCAGAGGTGCTCGAGCACGAGCGCATTCCCTTTATCTCCTATCCCTATGAATGGGCGTTCGGGATGCTCAAGGATGCAGCGCTGCTGCATCTCGATCTGATGCGCGAAGCCTTGCAGGTGGATATGATCCTCAAGGACTCCTCCGCCTACAATGTGCAATGGCGGGGCGTCCATCCAGTCTTCATTGATATACCCTCCTTCGAGCCCCTGCAGCCTGGCGAACCCTGGATCGGTTACCGCCAGTTCTGCGAGCTGTTCCTCTACCCCCTGATCCTGCAGTCCTACAAATCGGTGGATTTCCGGCCGTGGCTACGTGGGCGGATCGACGGCATCTCGGCTGAGGAACTAAGAGGCCTCATGTCGACGCGCGATCTGCTGCGCCGCGGGGTGTTGCTTCATGTCGTGGCGCAAAGCGCTCTGCAGAAGCGCTACTCAGGAAGCAAGAGCAACATGCGGGGAACGTTGGCCGAGGCGGGCTTCGACAAGGCGATGATCCTGCGCAACGTGGAAAAGCTCAGGCGCCTGATCAGCGGCCTGGAAGTTCCGAGCGGCCGCACCGTCTGGTCCGACTATGATCGAACCCACTCCTATGAAGAGGCCGACCTGGCGCGAAAGATGGAGTTCGTGCGTCGGGCCGCGGCTACCCGGCGGTGGAAGCTGGCTTGGGACCTGGGCGCCAATACCGGAACCTTCTCCCGCCTGGTAGAAGCGCATACGGACTATATGGTTGCCATGGATGGCGACTGGAAGGCGGTGGAGAACCTTTATCAGCGCGAGAAGGCGGGAAAAGCATCGCGCTCGATCCTGCCACTGGTCGTCAATCTGGCCGATCCCTCGCCAAGCCAGGGATGGCTCGGGCTAGAAAGAAAAGATCTCGCCGCCCGCGGACGGCCGGACCTTACCCTTTGCCTCGCTCTCGTCCACCACATCGTCATCTCCGCGAACATACCGCTCGCCGATTTCATTCGCTGGCTCGCCAGCCTCGGCACGTCGCTGATCATCGAGTTCGTCGGGCGCGACGACGAGATGGTGCAGACGCTGCTGGCCAACAAGGAAGATCAGTACGACGACTACCATCCCGAGGTGTTCCGCGACCTCTTGGCTGCTCACTTCGACATCCGGGACGAAGAGGACCTCAAGGACGGAAAGCGGCGCATCTACTTCGCGACTGCAAAATCTTAGCCGCAGCCCCAGCTGCCAACACTGCGAGGAGACCGACGGTCGACGCGGCAGTCTAGGGACATTGGCCTGACGGCGGCTGGGGAACGGCTCTTCTTCCAATCGCTTTCTGCACGATCAGCCGGCGCCCGCCGTGGCGTCGGGCTCAGGCTGACGTACCCGAGGGGGAAGTCGACTCCTTGCGCTTTCCGCCCAGCGGTCGTTCGAGCAAGGGAGGGGCCGGCGGCAGGCCGGTGACTTCGAGGATCTCCTCCTCGTTGAGAGACTCCCGCTCCATCAAAGCCGCGACCAGGGCATCGAGCTGCCTGCGGTGTTCCTGGAGCAAACGCTTGGCTTCCTCATGGCACTCGTGAATGATCCGCGCCACCTCGACGTCGATCAAGGCGGCCGTTTCGTCACTGTAGGGGCGAGGCCCGATCCCCGTGGGGCTGCCGCCGACCCAGGTGTTCTGGCGCGGCGCAAACTGGATCATACCCAGCTTGTCGCTCATGCCCCAGCGCGTCACCATCTGCCGCGCGACGCCCGTCGCCTGCTCAATGTCGTTTTCTGCCCCGGTGGTGCGGGTGCCATAGACCACCTCCTCCGCCGCTCGGCCGCCAAGCATGCCGATAATTCGGGCCCGCAGGTAATCCTCCGGATAGTTGTAGCGGTCGGTTTGCGGGCGCTGGTAGGTGACGCCGAGGGCCTGGCCGCGCGGTACGATGGTGACCCGGTGGACCGGGTCGGCGCCGGGAACGACGAGTCCAAGAATCGCATGTCCGCCCTCGTGATAGGCTATGCGTTCACGATCCGCGTCACTGAGGATGATGGGGCGCTCAGGCCCCAGCACGATCTTTTCCAGTGACTCGATGAAGTCCGTGTGGTGAACCTTGTCCTGCCCGCGCCGCGCCGCCAGCAGAGCGGCTTCATTGACCAGGTTCTTGATGTCGGCACCGGTGACCCCCGGAGTAACCTGGGCCAGGTCATCGAGATCCACATCCTCAGCCAGCGGAACCTTGCGGGTGTGAATTTTCATGATGGCTTCCCGCCCCTTCTTGTCCGGCGGGTTCACGACCACACGCCGGTCGAAGCGACCGGCGCGCAGCAGGGCCTTGTCGAGGACATCCGGCTGGTTGGTCGCTGCCAGGACGATGATACCCTCGCGGCTCGAGAAGCCGTCCATCTCCGACAGGATCTGATTGAGCGTTTGTTCCTGCTCGCTGGCGCCGCCGAGAACCGACTGGCCACGGGCGCGCCCGATGGAATCGATCTCGTCAATAAAGATGATGGCCGGGGCCTGCTTGCGCGCTTCCGCGAAGAGGTCGCGCACCCGGGCCGCACCCACACCGACGATCATCTCGACGAACTCGGACCCGCTCATCGAGAAGAAGGGCACCTCCGCTTCGCCGGCGACCGCCCGCGCGAGCAGCGTCTTGCCGGTACCGGGCGGGCCGACAAGCATCACACCCTTGGGGGCCGTCCCGCCGAGCCGCGTATACTTCTCCGGGTTCTTGAGGAAATCGACCACCTCGGCCAGTTCCTGCACGGCTTCGTCAATGCCGGCGACGTCATCGAAGGAAACCTTGCTATCCGTTTCCTTGTCGAAGCGCCGCGCCCGGCTCCTGCCCATGCCGGTGATGTTGCCGAACATGCCGCCACCTTGCTTGGCCGCGCGGCGAATCATCCAGACCCACAGGCCGATGATCAGGAGCGCGGGGCCGAAGCTCCACAGCAACGTGGCGAGCAAGCTGCTTCCCGTTTCGATCGGGGTGGCGCGGATATCCACCCCCTTCTCGATCATCTCGGTCTCCAGGCCGGGGTCGGCAAAGGACGGAAGCAGAGTGGTGAAAGTCGACACCTGCACCGGCTCGCCGCGCGATCCCTCTGCGGAGGTTTCGGGAGGCGTCCAGGAGATCGGGGACTTGAAGCGCCCTTCGAGCTCGCCGCCTCTGGCGTGAACCGCCTCCACATTGTCAGCGGTCAACTGGGCCCTGAAGGTCGTGTAGGAAATCGGAACAGGATCTTCCGGATCGGGCAGAAACAGGCTGCTGATTAGGTAGTTCGCCACCAGCAGGACCAGGAAGAAGATCAGGATACGCCCCGGAGGAACGATGTCCTTCCCGTTGTTGTCTTTTCCTGGAAGTTTCGAGCCCTGCTTTCTGCTGCCCGCCATCGGCTCCCCCTCTAACGCTACTGAAGTGGCATTCCTGGTCGTGACCTCGATTGCTCAACGGCGCCAACCTCACGGGTTTTGGTCAGGAAGCACCGGCGCCCGGCGGTCAGCATAGCATGTACGCTTAAGGCAGAGGCCTAAACCTTCGAACTGGAGCGGATCGCCATCGCACTCGCGCGTCAGCTCTTGCTCCGGCGCGCAGGCCCCGCCATCCTGTCATGCTTCCAGTTCCAAAATGAAGGGCCTCGTGGATGTGGACCAGAAGAGTTCTGACCGGCGTAGTAGTGCTAAGCCTTTCGGCCTGCTCTTCCTTGCCTTGGGAGCAGGAAGCAGAGCAACGCGGTGATGAAGGTGTCGTCGGGAAGCCGGGGACCGAATGGGAAGAAGAGCGGCAGGCCGAAATTCAGGCGGAGGTGTCTGAAGGGCCCTGGGAGGAGGCTCGGGCGCGGGGCGCAGAGATCCGGGCTATCGGGCAGGAACCGGGCTGGTGGCTGGAGGTTCGTCAGGACGGAACCCTGATGCTCGCGAGCGACTATGGCACGCGTCGACAGGTGTTTGAACGACCGCGCTCGCAAATCGCCGAGAATGGAGCTGAGCAGTTCCACGTTGCCGAAGCCGGCGTGCTGGTCATCATCACCGACCAGTTTTGTGAAGATGTGATGAGCGGCGAGAACATGCCTCTCACGGTAGTGGTAGAGACACCAGACGAACGGCTGGAGGGCTGCGGGCGTCGCCTGGTAGAAGCGAGCGACTAGGGGTCAGCCGGCGGCCAGATGATGGAGCCCGCCTGCTGCCCCACCCCGGCGCCGCTCGAGAAAACTCCAGAATCGCTCGTGGAAAAAGTAGGCAACGGTATTCGCCATGGGCTCGATCAGCGCGACCCCCGTCGCGATCGGCACCGAGCCGGTCAAGAGGTAGACAACCCCAAAGGCCACGGTGAAATGCACCATGGCATAGCTCAATGTCTTCAACAGATCGCGCCGCATGACGCCCTCCACTAGATGGTATTGCAACTTATTCTCAATATAAGGAACGACCCTGGCGCCTTCAAGGCCTCCCGGCTGAACCCATCACTGATAATAATGTAATGCGGCTTGGTGGGAGCGCGTTCCGAAGTGCGGCCCCCCTCCAGTCAGGCGCCGCCACTGCTGGAGCGGAGCAACCTCCCCTGTCGCAGACAGGAGCGCGCGCTACTGCCGACCCCCAAGGGCCAGAAGGCTTTTGCCTCAGGCAGCCGCGCGGGCGCGCTGCACCAGCTGCAGAATTTCGTGAGCAGCCTGCGGGATGTTGGTGCCGGGCCCATAGATGGCAGCCACGCCCTTTTCCTGCAGGAGGTCATAATCCTGGGGCGGGATGACACCGCCGCAAACCACCAAGATGTCCCCTGCGCCTTCCGCGCGCAGCGCCTCCACCAGGGCCGGAACCAGGGTCTTGTGACCCGCCGCCTGGCTGGAAACGCCGATGATGTGCACATCGTTCTCGATGGCCTGACGCGCCGCCTCTTCGGGGCTCTGGAAGAGCGGACCCACATCCACGTCGAAGCCGATATCGGCAAAGGCCGTGGCAATCACCTTGGCGCCGCGGTCGTGGCCGTCCTGCCCCAGCTTGACCACCAGCATGCGCGGGCGACGCCCTTCTTCCCGCGCGAAGGCCTCGACTTCTTTCTGGATGCGCTGGAACCCTGCATCCCCTTCCCAAGCCGACCCATAGACGCCGGAGATCGAGCGAATTACGGCGCGATGACGGGTGAAGACCCGCTCCAGAGCATCTGAGATCTCCCCAACCGTCGCCCGATGACGGGTCGCTTCCACCGCCAGATCCAAAAGGTTGCCGTTGTTTTTCTCGGCAGCTTCCGAGAGGCGATCGAGGGCAGTGCGCACCGCTGCGTCATCACGCTCCGCTCGCAGCTTTTCCAGCCGCGCAACTTGCGACGTCAGGACCTTTCGGGTGTCGATGTCGAGGATTTCCACCTCGTCCTGAACTTCCGGGCGGTATTTGTTGACACCGACAATGGTGTCCTCGCCCCGGTCGATGCGAGCCTGGCGCCGTGCTGCGGCTTCCTC
>Ga0079223_10000262_pt1 | contig 24516 bp, 22 predicted proteins | sample Stecom2011_FD_75072 | JGI IMG/M metagenome (GOLD analysis project Ga0079223, IMG submission 75072) | Agricultural soil microbial communities from Utah to study Nitrogen management - Steer compost 2011 | ecosystem: Environmental > Terrestrial > Soil > Agricultural land | place: USA: Utah...
GGGTTGATCGCGAACTGGACGTTGGAGCCGCCCGTATCCACGCCGATCTCGCGCAGCACCGCAATCGAGGCGTTGCGCAAGATTTGATATTCCTTGTCCGTCAGCGTCTGCGCCGGCGCAACGGTGATCGAATCACCGGTGTGCACGCCCATCGGATCGAGGTTCTCGATCGAGCAGACGATGATGCAGTTGTCCGCCTTGTCGCGGACCACTTCCATCTCAAATTCTTTCCAGCCCAGCAGGGATTCTTCAATCAGCAGCTCGTTGGTCGGGCTCGCTTCAAGGCCGCGTTTGCACACGTCCTCGAACTCTTCCATGTTGTAAGCGATACCGCCACCAGCGCCGCCCAATGTAAAGCTCGGACGAATGATCACCGGAAAGCCGATCCCGCCTTGTACCTGCAGCGCCTCTTCCATGCTGTGCGCAATTCCAGAGCGTGCCGAACCCAGGCCGATCTTCGTCATCGCGTCCTTGAACTTGAGACGGTCCTCGGCCTTGTCGATCGCCTCGCGCGAAGCCCCGATCAGTTCGCAGCCGTATTTCTCGAGTACGCCGTGCTTTGCCAGATCCAGCGCGCAGTTAAGCGCGGTCTGGCCGCCCATCGTCGGCAATATCGCCTCCGGACGTTCTTTGGCGATGATGCGCTCGACCACCTGCCAGGTGATCGGCTCAATATAGGTTACATCAGCCGTTTCCGGGTCGGTCATGATCGTCGCCGGATTCGAATTGACCAGGATGACCCGGTACCCTTCCTCACGCAGCGCCTTGCAGGCCTGCGCCCCGGAATAGTCGAATTCGCATGCTTGCCCGATCACGATCGGGCCTGCGCCGATGATGAGAATGCTCTGGATATCTGTGCGCTTGGGCATCAGTGACCTCGGTATTTCCGTTTGAAGATGGCAGCTTTGTGGGCGGCCATCGAATTACTTGGTGCCAGCCTCGAGCATGCTCACGAAGCGGTCAAAAAGATAAGAGACGTCTTGCGGGCCAGGTGTCGCCTCAGGGTGACCCTGAAACGAGAATGCAGGAAGATCGGTGCGTTCAACCCCCTGGTTCGATCCGTCGAACAGCGACACGTGCGTCACGCGCAGAACGTCCGGCAGGCTCTCCGAATCGACCGAAAAACCATGATTCTGGCTGGTAATGAGCACTTGACCGGAATCCAGATCCTTCACAGGGTGGTTCGCACCGTGGTGACCCGCCTTCATTTTCTGGGTGCGCGCACCGGAAGCCAGCGCCAGCAATTGATGCCCCAGACAAATGCCGAAGATGGGCACACGTTGCGCGAGAATTTCCCGCACCGCCTCAATCGCGTAGTCGCACGCTGCCGGATCTCCCGGTCCATTGGAGAGGAACACACCATCCGGATTCATCGCCAGCACGTCCGCAGCCGGCGTCCACGCCGGCACCACGGTCACGCGGCAGCCACGCGAAACGAGCATGCGCAGAAGATTGCGTTTTATGCCGAAATCGTAGGCAACCACATGGAAGCGCGGATTTTCCAGGGTGTCGTACCCTTTTCCGAGCGTCCATTCACCTTCGGTCCATTCGATCGGGTCGGTGCGCGAGACGATTTTTGCCAGATCCATCCCGGTCAGCCCCGGAAACGCGCGTGCCGCCGCAATCGCGGCCTCGACGTCGGGTTCCTCACCCGCCGGGGCGGTGACGATGCAGCCAGCCTGTACGCCTTTTTCTCTCAACAGGCGGGTCAGACGACGCGTATCGATACCGGTGATGGCGACGATATTTTCGTCCTGCAGGTAGGCATCCAGCGAACGCTCGGAACGAAAATTGGAAACGAGCAGCGGCAGATCACGAATCACTAGACCCGCGGCTTGCACGCCCTCCGCTTCAACATCCTCGACATTGATCCCCACGTTGCCGATATGCGGGCAGGTCAAGGTGACGATCTGGTGGGAATAACTCGGATCGGTCAAGATTTCCTGGTAGCCGGTCATCGAGGTATTGAATACCACCTCGCCTACGGTACTACCGATCGCGCCAAACCCCTTGCCGTGAAAAGTTGTACCGTCGGAAAGGGCCAATACGGCAGACGGAAATGCAGTCACGAAAACTCCTGGGTCAGCTGGTGGCCAGGCACGACGAGTTTGTGGAACGCCGGCCCAGATGTGAAAAAAACGGGACAGGCCCGCTCGACCAATCCCGCTGTTTAAGCCGGCAGATTATAGCGTAGGCGCGATAACCGCGCAATCGAAAGCAGCGATTTTCAGCTACGCAAGCCGAGCACGTCCTGCATGTCGAACAAACCCTTTTCGCGCCCCGCAATGAAATGCACCGCACGCAACGCTCCTTGCGCGTACGGCATGCGTCCGCCCGACTTGTGCGTGATCTCGATGCGCTCACCAATCCCCGCGAACAGCACGGTGTGGTCGCCAATCACATCCCCACCCCGGATGGTCGAAAAAGCGATGGTTTCATCGTCACGCACGCCGGTCACGCCTTTACGCCCATAGATCGCGCAATCCTGCAGATTACGGTCGAGCGCGTGCGCAACAATCTCGCCCATGCGCAAGGCGGTGCCCGAAGGCGCGTCGACCTTGTTGCGATGATGCGCCTCAATGACTTCAACGTCATAGCCTGAATTGAGAATTTGCGCGGCTGTTTCGAGCAGGCGAAACACCGCATTCACGCCCACTGCCATGTTCGGCGCGAACACAACCGGCACACGCTCCGCCGCAGCGGCAATGGCCGCCTTGCCGGCAGCATCAAATCCAGTGGTGCCAATCACCACAGCACAACCCGATTGAACCGCCATCTCCAGATGAGCTCGTGTAGCTTCCGGAAGGGTGAAATCAATCACGCAATCGGCCTTGGCGATGGCCGCGTGCGCGTCGTCCGTGATCGTCACGCCACAGTAGGCGCCTGAAAACTCGCCCGCGTCCCGGCCAATGAAAGGCGTTCCCGGCTGATCGAAAGCGGCCACAAGCTCGGCGTGGGGATCGGCCAAGGTGGCTTCGACGAGCATGCGTCCCATGCGGCCGGACGCGCCGGCGATCGCAATGCGGCGTTTGGTCATGTCTTCAACATCCTGATTAACGGTAAGGCGACCTCAACCACTACGGCCACCATCAACAAAAATTCTGAAACTCTTATTCGGCCGGCGGTATCACCACCACGCGGTTACGCTCTTCGATGGCGGCACCTTCACTGCCCTCCACCTCTTCACCTTGGGCGACAACATCGCCTTCGACGCGGTCCAGACGGTCATCCACGAAGTACAGGCTCAAATTACGCTTCTGCGTCTCGCCCCAGCCTTCGGTGTACCGGTAGGCATAGTCCCAGCGATCCGTGCGGAACATGTCGACCACCAGCGGCGAGCCGAGCACGTAACGCACCTGTTCGCGCGTCATCCCCTGCCGAAGTTGCGACACCATACGCTGATCGACGTAATTGCCCTGGCGAACGTCAATACGATGCGGGTAGAAGAAGGAGTCACTCGCGCACGCCGCCAGCATCAGGCTGGCAGCAAGAACGACGGAAATGGAAATCGGACGCATGGGTCGCCTTAAAAAAGAGAAAACATGAACGGTTGGCCGGTGCTTTTGCTTCGCGCCGTTCTCTTATGAAGGGAAAAAATATATCATAGCGAAGCCACTGTGCTGCGAATGCATGCAGCAAAGAAACATACAGGCCGGTAGCCACCGACCCACGCGCCACAGCTCCGGCGCTTCACCAAGGGGTTACGATTCATGTCAGACAACTCCCAGAATCTCAAGAATATCGGCCTGAAGGCCACCTACCCGCGATTGCGGATTCTCAACCTCTTTCAAAATTCCGAAAACCGTCATCTGACGGCGGAAGACGTCTATCGTCAGTTAATTGCCGACAATATGGACATCGGCCTGGCCACGGTCTATCGCGTATTGACCCAGTTCGAACAGGCCGGTTTGCTCGAACGGCACTATTTCGAAGCCGGGAAAGCCATTTTCGAACTCAACGAAGGCCATCACCATGATCATCTGGTGTGCCTGCAATGCGGCGCAGTGGAAGAGTTTTTCGACGCGGAAATCGAGCGCCGTCAGGAACTGATCGCCAAGGAGCGCGGGTTCAAGGTAAAGGATCACGCACTCTATCTTTACGCTGACTGCATGCGTGAAAACTGCGAGCGGCGCGAACTGTAAAGCGAGGAACGCGCGCCGGAGCCGGCCCGCGTTTCGCAATACATTCAATAGCCCCCGCCCTCTCCTGTCAGCATTTCTGCCGCATGTCGCCGCGTGGTTTCGGTGATATCGAGACCTCCGAGCATGCGGGCCAATTCCTCCACCCGGGCCTTTTCATCGAGCACGATCACCGTGCTCGACACTTCCCCGCCATGTTCGTGTTTGGCGATATTCCACTGCCAGTCCGCCCGCGCCGCCACCTGCGCCAGATGCGTCACGCACAGCACCTGACGCCCTTTGCCGAGACGGGCCAACATCTGGCCAACCCGTTCTGCAACCCCACCGCCAATCCCGACATCCACTTCATCGAAAATCAGGGTTGCCACATTTGCATCACGACTGGCCATGACCTGAATCGCCAAGCCGATGCGCGACAATTCACCGCCTGAGGCGACCTTCGCAAGCGGTCGCAAGGATTGCCCGTGAGTGGCCGCAACGCGAAACTCGACGTCTTCCAGCCCTCCAGCACCACCTTGTTCGCGCGGCGCCAGCACCACTTCGAAACGCCCTCCAGCCATCGCCAGGGATTGCATCGCTTCGGTGATTTCGTCTGACAGGGTCTGCGCCGCCGGCGCGCGCAATGCAGACAGGCGTTGCGCAGCTTCGCGCCACGCAGCTTCCGCCGCAATTTCCTGCTCCGTCAGCCAGCCTATGTCGGAACGCGCCTGCAACGCCTCACGCTCAGCACACCATCGTTCGAGCATTTCAGGCAGCTCTTCCGGCGTAACCCGGTATTTGCGCGCCACATCGGTAATCGCCTCGATGCGTCGTTCCACTTCGTCCAAACGAACCGGATCAAGTTCCAGATGTTCGGCGTAGCGTCGTACGGCGTGGACCGCCTCGTCCGCCTGAATCGCGGCACTGGAAACCAGCTCACGCACTTCGCCCAAGCCGCTATCGATTTCGTTCATTGCATCGACCCGGAGCAACACACGCGCCAGCATATCGGTGACAGACAGCTCGTTCTCCGTCAAGCCACCGAGGATCTCTTCTGCACCCTCGATCAGGCTCGCGGCATGCGCCAGTCTGCGTTGTTCGGCCTCCAGCTCGCCCCATTCCGCTGCGTCAAAAGCCAGGCTTTCCAGCTCGCCGATCTGCCATTCCAGCAGTTCGCGCTGGCGGCTCACGGCACCGGCATCCTGTGCAGCCCTGGCTTTCAATTCGGCCAGACGACGCCATTCGCGGTGCAACGCAGCGACTTCGCGGGCCAGTTCTCGCCCCCCGCAATACGCGTCCAGCAAGGCGCGCTGGGCATCTGCACGCAGCAAGGCATGGTGCGCGTGCTGACCATGAATATCGGCCAACCATTCACCGACCGTGCGCAATTGTGTCGCCGTACCGGGCACGCCGTTGATCCAGCATCGGGAACGACCGCCCGCATCCACCACACGGCGCAGCATCACCACGCCGCTGTCCGCCTCAATACCGGCCTCTGCCAGCCATTCGCCGAGGGGGCCGTTCTCCGGCAGATCGAATTCAGCAATGATGTCGGCACGCTCGCAGCCTGTACGCACCGTGCTCGCGTCGGCCCGATCACCCAGGGCAAGACCGAGCGCGTCCAGCAATATGGATTTGCCCGCACCGGTCTCGCCCGTGAGCGCTCCGAAACCGGCGGAAAAATCCAGCTCCAGCTGATCGACAATGACGAAATCGCGGATGATCAGGCGTTTTAACATTCAGGATATTCTTGGAGCGGTGCTCCAGTGAAGTTTTTCGCGCAACATCGCAAAATAGCTGTAATTGACAGGATGCAACAGCTGAACATCGCGAGGACTACGGCGGATGCGTACTCCGTCACCCGGTTGCAATTGTGCCCGAGCATGACCGTCGAAGAACACCCCGGCGTCCTGGGGCTGATGGAGCACCAGCTCAATCTCACAGGAATCGGGCACGGTCACCGGCCGCGCCGCCAAAGCATGGGGTGCAATCGGCACCAACGCAATGCAACGGACGGTTGGATGAAGAATCGGGCCATTGGTGGACAGCGAATACGCAGTCGAACCGGTCGGGGTCGCCACGATCAGGCCATCCGAGCGTTGAGCGTAGACAAATTCGCCATCTACCGACAGCTCGAACTCGATCAAGCGGCCCTTGTCACCCTTGCTCAACACCACATCATTGAAGGCCAGGCGCCTGGCGATGACTTCACCTTCGCGCACGAGCTCAGCTTGCAACATGCAGCGAGCTTCCGCCTTGTAGTGTCCGTCAAGAATTTCACCCAGACGTTCCGCCGCTTCATCCCGTCCAATATCGGTCAGGAAGCCCAGCCGGCCGCGATTGATGCCGACCAATGGCACCCCATCTTCCGCCAACTTTTGCGCAACATAGAGCATCGTGCCGTCGCCGCCCAGCACCACTGCCAGATTACAGCCGGCGCCAATTTCGTCAAAATCACGCACCTCTCCGCGCCGATCCACGGGCAAGGAACTCGCGGTGTCCGTCTCGATCCATACCGTAAGCCCGCGGCGGCGGAGGAAATCCGCCACTTCGAGGACTGCATCGGCGACGCCCGGATCCTGGTATTTACCGACCAGAGCAACAGTGCAGAAGTCATTTTTCATGGGCGAATTAAATCATACTCGTACTGATGACGCTTGCCCGAACAACATACACGTACAGCGCAATACGATAGACTTATCTCCGCCATGACTTCTCCTACTCTTGATACCCGCTCAAAGGTTCTGCTCAAAACGCTGATCGAACGCTATATCGAGGAAGGTCAGCCGGTCGGTTCGCGCACGCTGTCCAAGCATTCCGGTCTGGAGTTGTCTCCCGCAACGGTACGCAACGTCATGAGCGACCTTGAGGAAATGGGCTTTATCACCAGTCCGCACACTTCCGCCGGACGCATGCCCACCGCTCTTGGTTACCGTTTCTTCGTCGATTCGCTCCTCACCGTGCAGACCCTCGACAAAGCCGATCTGAAACAGCTTCGTGGCCAGCTTCTGCCCGATCAGCCGCAACGTTTGCTCAATTCGGCTTCTCATCTGCTATCCAGCCTGAGCCGTTTTGCGGGCATCGTCGTGAGTCCGAGCCAGGAAACGGTACGCATCCGTCAGATCGAATTCGTGCGCCTGTCTGACACGCGTATTTTGCTGATCATCGTGACCACGGCAGAAGATGTGCAAAACCGTATCCTGCACACCCGACGCGCCTACTCACCGTCCGAACTGGCGGAGGCGGCGAACTACCTGACGGTGCACTATGCCGGTCACGCGCTGGACGAAATGCGCACCAACCTGAAAGATGAAATCCGCCAGCTTCGCAGCGACATCTCTGAGCTGATGAGCGCCACCGCCGAGGCCAGCACCGAACTGGCGGAGGCCAGCGTACCGTATGTGCTGTCGGGCGAGACTAACTTGCTCGATGTCGAAGACTTGTCCTCCAACATGACGCACATTCGCGAACTGTTCAAACTGTTCGAGCGAAAAACCGGCCTCCTCCAGCTACTGGAACTGTCCAACCGTGCAACCGGCGTACAGATTTTCATTGGCAACGAATCCGGTGTCACGGAGCTCGATGGCTGTAGCGTCATCACCTCCAGCTACCAGGCGGATGGAGACATCGTCGGCTCAGTCGGCGTAATCGGCCCGACCCGTATGGCGTACGACCGAATCATTCCCATCGTCGACATCACCGCCCGCCTGTTGTCGAGCGCGCTGTCGCAACGCGAGGATTAATTACTATGGCGCGCTATCGCAGCGAACCACCGCACACGCACGGCGACACCCCTTCCACCGCGGTTCTGGTTGTCAATCTCGGCACGCCTGCAGCCCCCACCACCTCGGCGGTACGCAGCTACCTGCGCGAATTTCTGTCCGACCCCCGCGTGGTCGAAATTCCGCGCATTCTATGGTGGCCGTTGCTCAACGGCGTAATCCTGAATCTGCGCCCCAAAGCCTCGGCCGCAAAATATGCGCTGGTGTGGGAGGACGAAGGCTCGCCACTCGCGGTGCATACCGAGAAGCAGGCTCAGCATCTTGCCGAGCGCCTGCGCCACGACGGTCACGAGGGAATCGTGGTGGATTGGGCGATGCGTTACGGCAACCCGTCCATCCCCGACGCGCTCGAACGTCTGAAAGCGCGCGGCTGTACGCGCATCGTGATCCTGCCGCTGTATCCGCAATATGCTGCCAGCACCACCGCCAGCGTGATTGATGAAGTGGGCCGCAACCTGAAACACTATCGCAATCAGCCAGAAATCCGTTTCGTACGCAGTTTTCCCGATCACCCCGGCTATATCGGTGCGCTTGCGCAAAGTGTTCGCGAACATTGGCAGGCCCACGGCGAACCCGAACGACTCGTGATGAGCTATCACGGCATCCCACGCCGCTCGCTTGACCTGGGCGACCCGTACTACTGTGAATGCCACAAAACCTCCCGACTTCTCGCTGAAGCGCTCGGTCTTCCGCGCGAACGTTGGGAAATGACGTTTCAGTCCCGCTTCGGCAAGACCGAATGGCTCCAGCCCTACACGGAGCCCACGCTGCGCGAAATGGCATCCAATGGCGTGAAAAGTGTCGACGTAATCTGCCCTGGCTTCGTCTCGGATTGTCTGGAAACGCTGGAAGAAATTGCGATGGAATGTCGCGAAGCCTTCCTGACTTCTGGCGGCAAAGAATTCCGCTACATTCCCTGTTTAAACGAACGTACGGAGTGGATTACGGCGCTTTCCGCGCTTTGCACCGCCCACTTGGGCAACTGGCTCACCGATCCCCAACCCTCCTCCATGGAGCGGGAACAGTCCGCTTCATTGGCGCGCGCCCACGGCGCACAACGCTGAGAAAGGATTCGCCGCCCTTCAAAAACGTGAAGGGCGTGCAGGGCCGCATTCTTACAGGCAGTATCCCCAGAATATGTGCGGCGTAGACGCAAACGCGCTGCGCACTTCATTGCGCAGGGGCAGGAACACTTCAGTCATCAACGATTTGCAGTTCCAGCGGCATATTGACCCGCGCCCGGAGGGCTGGAGCGCCCTGTCCGGCCAGCCGTTGCAACGCCGCCACGCAGCGCCGTGCCGCTTGAGCACCCACCCCGGCACGGAATTTGTTGCGCAATTCTTCCGAGGCCAGTGCCAGTGCGGCGGGATTGATTTCGAGCCACGCTGAAGGCTCGACCGTGACCGCCGTGGTCATCTGCCGCGCGGCGCGTTCATCCAGCCACGCAAACTCACCAAAGATTTGGCCGGGGGCGACACGCTCCACGCTGCGACCATCGATTGAAAGTTCAACCTCGCCATCCACGAGGACGCCGAAACGCGTATCCGCGTCTCCTTCGCGAAACAGGGCCACCCCTCCCGTTTCCTGTCGCCAGGTCGAAATGCATAACGCCTCCCACACTTCGACGTCTTCAAAGCCCGCAAAAAACGATAGCTTCTGCAGCTTTCTGAAACGCTGTGTATCGACCGGCCGTTCCCGGTCATCCACAATTTCATAGCGAATGGCGGACAGATCCTGGGCAAATTCCGCACCATTGCGATAGCGCGAATACAGGTCCTTCTCCATTGCCCTGAACAACACCGCATCGACCTCAGAAGGCAGCGCCGGATTGAGGCGCGAAGCGGCGGGCGGATCGGCGTTGATGATTTTGTAGATCAGTTGCGCCGGATTCGGCGCATGAAATGGCAGGCGTCCGGTCAGGAGATGGAACAGCACCACGCCCAGCGAATACAGATCCGTTTTCTGGTTGAGTGGGTAATTCTTGATCTGCTCCGGACTCATGTAAGAGGGCGAACCCACGCCGACAATGAACGTTGAGTCCGTACCCTGCTTTCGATTGAGGTTCAACGCCAAACCGAAATCCGTGATTTTCACGTTGTCCTTCGCATCCACGAGGATGTTGTCCGGCTTGATATCACGGTGCACCACGCCCTGACGGAAAGCGTGATCGAGCGCCATGCAGCACTTGAACACGATCGCCATCGCCCGATGCAAGGGCAACAGGCGATCAAAACCGCAGTAGCGCCGTAACGGCTTGCCCGAGAAATACTCCATCACAACGTGAGCACCCTCTTCCTCGAACACCACTTCGTGAATGCGGATAATGTTCGGATGGTGCAGTCGCCGCGCGGCCTCGGCCTCGGCTTTGAGCAGTTTTTTCAAACGCCGAATGCGTCGTGCGCCCTCACCGAAACGCACGTGTTTGATCGCCACGCCTTCTGGATGATCATCACTGACCGCACGGTACACCGTCGCGGTGGCGCCCTGACCGACTTTTTCGAGGATCTTGAAGCGGCCAATACGGTCTGGTATCAGGTTCATGGAATTTGCCACGTACACCCACCTATTGTGACCAACGGCAAAGCATACACCGCCCCTTAAAAATGCCTCTACCATTTTTTCAGGAGCGGTCTTGAAATTCTCCCATGCGCCCCAAGGTGTTCGCTCATCCACGCCATAAGGAGTTTCACACGATGCAGGATCAAAATCCGTCCGCACCCGAGACACCCGAAGAACAGCAGCAACCCGTCGTCGAAGATCAACAGACTGCGGAGACGCCCGAACTCAGCCTTGAAGAGCAACTCGCCCAGGCCGAAGCCAAGGTCGCCGAGCACCATGATGCCTGGCTCCGCGCCAAGGCCGAGGCCGAGAACACGCGTCGACGTGCCGAGGAGGAAATCTCCAAGACAGCCAAATTCGCGGCCGAAAAATTCGCCAAAGCAATCTTGCCGGTGTGTGACAGCCTTGAAGCCGCGCTCAACACCGAAAACCAGACCGTGGAAAGTCTCTACGAAGGCGTCGAGCTGACGTTGCGTCAACTCGCGTCGGCCTTCGAATCATCCGGTCTGCGTGAGGAAAACCCGATCAACGCAAAATTCGACCCCAATCTTCATCAGGCCATCAGCACGGTCGAATCCGACGCGGAAGCCAATACCGTCGTGCAGGTACTGCAAAAGGGTTATGTACTCAACGAGCGCGTCATCCGCCCGGCGTTGGTCATTGTATCGAAAGGGAAATAATCGTGGAGGCAGGGCTTGAAACATGCGCCCCACGCCCCATATGCATTTCAAACCCCGGCGCAGTGAAGCCGGTCCCAGAAAAATCAACACGCATTCAAAGGACACACCATGGGTAAAATCATTGGTATCGACCTCGGCACCACGAACAGCTGCGTTTCCGTCATGGAAGGCGGCAAGCCGAAAGTCATCGAAAACTCCGAAGGCGCACGCACGACGCCTTCCATTGTTGCGTACGCTGACGAAGGTGAAATCCTCACCGGCGCGCCCGCCAAGCGCCAGGCGGTAACCAACGCCCAGAACACGCTCTTCGCGGTCAAGCGCCTGATCGGTCGCCGTTTCGAAGAAAAGGAAGTGCAAAAGGACATCGACATGATGCCCTACACCATCTGCAAGGCGGATAACGGCGACGCCTGGGTCGAAGTGCGCGGCGAGAAGATTGCTCCGCCGCAGGTTTCGGCCGAAGTGCTGCGCAAGATGAAGCAAACCGCAGAAGACTATCTCGGCGAAGAAGTAACCGAAGCCGTCATCACGGTCCCGGCTTACTTTAACGACAGCCAACGTCAGGCCACCAAGGATGCGGGCCGGATCGCCGGTCTCGAAGTGAAGCGCATCATCAACGAGCCGACCGCCGCTGCGCTCGCCTATGGCATGGACAAAACGCCGGGCGACTCCAAGATTGCGGTGTATGACCTCGGGGGCGGCACCTTCGACGTCTCGATCATCGAAATCGCCGATGTCGATGGCGAGCATCAGTTCGAAGTGCTTGCAACCAACGGCGACACCTTCCTTGGCGGCGAAGACTTTGACCAGCGCCTCATTGACTACATCGTCACCGAGTTTCAGAAAGAACAGGGCGTCGACCTGAAAAAGGACGTGCTCGCGCTGCAACGCCTCAAAGAGGCCGCAGAGAAGGCCAAGATCGAGCTGTCTTCCGGACAGCAGACCGAGGTCAACCTGCCGTATATCACGGCGGACGCCTCTGGCCCCAAGCACCTTGCAGTCAAGATCACGCGTGCCAAATTCGAGGCGCTCGTTGAAGATCTGATTGATCGCTCGATCGAGCCGTGCCGCGTTGCACTCAAGGATGCCGGTCTGAAGGTTTCTGACATCAACGACGTGATTCTCGTCGGTGGTCAAAGCCGCATGCCGAAGGTGCAGGAGAAGGTCAAAGAGTTCTTCGGCCAGGATGTCCGCCGTGACGTCAACCCGGACGAAGCGGTCGCCATCGGTGCCTCGATCCAGGCAGGCGTGCTGCAAGGCGACGTCAAGGATGTGCTGTTGCTCGACGTGACGCCGTTGTCGCTGGGCATCGAAACCCTCGGCGGCGTGATGACCAAGCTCATCCAGAAGAACAGCACGATCCCCACCAAGGCGAGCCAGGTGTTCTCCACCGCGGATGACAACCAAAGCGCGGTCACCATCCACGTTTTGCAGGGCGAGCGCGAAATCGCCTCAGGCAACAAGAGCCTGGGTCAATTCAACCTCACCGATATTCCGCCGGCACCCCGTGGCATGCCCCAGATCGAAGTCACCTTCGACATCGACGCCAACGGCATCTTGCACGTTTCCGCCAAAGACAAGGCCACCGGCAAGGAAAACAAGATCAAGATCCAGGCCAACTCCGGTCTGTCCGACGAGGAAGTCGAACGCATGGTGCAAGATGCGGCCCTCCACGCTGAGGAAGACCGCAAGGCGCACGAGCTGGCCGAAACCCGCAACCAATGTGATGCGCTCATCCATTCGGTTAAAAAAGCCGTAGCCGAGCATGGTGACAAGCTCGACGAAAGCGAGAAAACGGCCATCGAAACCGCGATTTCGGAAGCCGAAGAGGCACTCCAGGGCAACGACAAGGAACAGATCGAAGCCAAAACCGCGGCCCTTGCCGAAGCCAGCCAGAAGCTTGGTGAAAAAGTGTATGCCGATCAGCAGAACCAGCAAGGTGCTGCAGGCGCCCAAGCCGCTGACTCCGACAAGACGGACGACGACGTGGTTGATGCCGAATTCACCGAAGTCAAAGACAAGGAGTAAGTCGGGAGCCGAGCGCCGAGAGTCGGGGCAGAAGGCCGGGCCGTGCCCGGCCTTCTGCTTCAGCGCCGCTCCCGGCTCAAATCGCTCTACGCCAATAACATATGTCTAAACGCGACTACTACGAAATTCTTGGCGTCAATCGCGACGCCTCTACCGATGAAATCAAGAAAGCCTACCGCAAGCTCGCAATGAAGCACCACCCGGACCGCAATCCGGACAGCAAGGGTGCCGAAGACAAGTTCAAGGAAGCCAACGAAGCCTACGAAGTCTTGTCGGATGAGCAAAAGCGGGCAACCTATGATCGCTTCGGCCATGCCGGTATGGAAGGCGCCATGGGCGGCGGCCAAGGGGGCGGTTTCGACGGTTTCGGCGACGCTTTTTCGGACATCTTCGGCGATTTGTTTGGAGGTGGCGGTCGAGGGCGCGCCAATGTCTACCGCGGGGCCGACCTGCGGTACAACCTGGAAATCACCCTTGAGGAAGCTGCGCGCGGCGCAGACAAGACCATCCGCATACCCACTGCAGAAACATGCGGTACGTGTGACGGAAGCGGCGCCAAACCCGGCACTCAACCGCAAACCTGTACCACCTGCGGCGGTGCGGGGCAGGTTCGAATGCAGCAGGGCTTCTTTTCGATCCAACAAAACTGCCCCAAATGTCACGGCAGCGGCCGGATGATCACCGACCCTTGCGGGACATGCCAAGGCGCGGGTCGCGTCAAGACGCACAAAACGCTGGAAGTGAAAATCCCTGCCGGCATCGACAGCGGCATGCGCCTACGCCATGGTGGTCACGGCGAACCCGGCGTCAACGGTGGGCCTCCGGGCGATTTGTACGTCGAAATCCACATTCGCCGGCACTCGGTGTTTGAACGCACCAATGATGATCTGCATTGCGAAATGCCCATCAGTTTTGTCACCGCCACACTCGGTGGCGAGATCGAAATCCCCACCCTCGACGGCATGGCGCGCCTGAAGATTCCCGCCGAGACCCAGACCGGAAAAGTGTTTCGGTTACGCGGTAAAGGGATCAAAAACGTGCGTTCACACGCCCCAGGCGATCTCATGTGCCACGTGGTGATCGAAACGCCGGTCAAACTCACGGCCCGTCAGAAAGAATTGCTGCGTGAGTTCGAAGGCTCCGTCGACAGCGACAAGGCCGTTCACAGCCCGAAAGCGAAAACGTGGATGAAAAAGGTGAAAGATTTTTTCGGCACTTGATTGAACGACTGCGCAATCAAAACGGCTCGTGACCCATTGGGTCCACGAGCCGTTTTTTTATCCACTTTCCGCCACCGAAGTTGCGTCTTCCAGCTCCCTTTCCGGGAACGTTGCCTTTTCGTCCTCGGTTACCGTTTCAACCGATCATGCTCTTGCAGTTTTGGTGGCGTCGCAACCCACGCTCATAGTCGTTGCCCGACTTGTTTCGCAGCGTTTTCGTGAGCGGCTGCGTCACGCCTTTCACGCAGCGAAATTCAGGCTCGGCGCCAGGTGGTGCCGTTCGGGCCGTCTTCCAGCACGATACCGGCAGCGGCGAGCTCATCGCGGATTCGATCGGCGGTGGCGAAATCTTTTGATTTCTTGGCGGCGTCACGCTCCGCAATGCTGGTCTCGATGTCTTCTGCGCCGTTATCCGCCTTCCTGCCTTGCAAGAAGACAACGGGATCGCGTTCCAGCAGGCCCAGGAGGCCGCCCAAGGCTTTGAGCAGACCGGCCGTTTTGGCATCGAGGGTCCGATTGACCTCTCCGGCCAGTTCAAACAACACGGCCACCGCTTCGGCAGTATTGAAATCGTCGTTCATCGCCGCGCGCAGCCGCGCAGCGTGTGGTTCATTCCAGTCCAGTTCGATTTCGGCCGGCACGACATTTTTAAGCGCCGTATACAGACGCGTAAGCGCGTGACGGGCATCTTCAAGATGCACGTCAGAGTAATTAAGCGCGCTGCGATAGTGCGCACGCAAAATGAAAAAGCGCACGACTTCGGGATCGTATTGGGCAAGCACTTCGCGAATGGTGAAAAAATTGCCCAGCGATTTGGACATCTTCTCGTTATCGATTCGTACGAAACCGTTGTGCAGCCAGTAATTCACGAAGGTGTGGTCATGCGCCCCTTCGGATTGGGCGATTTCGTTTTCGTGGTGCGGAAACTGGAGATCTGCACCTCCGCCGTGGATGTCAAAGTGTTCCCCGAGCAGCTCGGTACTCATCGCCGAGCATTCGATATGCCAGCCAGGCCGCCCCGCTCCCCACGGCGAAGGCCATTTCACTTCCTGCGGCTCATTTTCACGCGCGTGCTTCCACAGCACAAAATCAAGCGGATCATGCTTGTCAGAAGCCACCTCCACTCGCTCACCGGCGCGCAACTCGTCGAGCGACTTCCCGGACAATTTTCCATAGCCCTCGAACTTTCGCACGGCGTAACACACGTCGTTGTTGGCCGCGACGTAGGCCAAACCCTTTTCGGTGAGACGAGAAATCAGGCTTTGCATGCTGGCGACGTAATCCGTCGCTCGCGGTTCGTAGTCCGGCGGCAGAACCCCCAGCGCCTCGGCATCTTCATGCATCGCCGTGATGAATCGATCCGTCAGTTGATGGATGGATTCTCCGTTTTCCCGCGCACGATCGATGATCTTGTCATCAATATCGGTGATGTTGCGCACATAGGTCACCTCATATCCCGTGGCGCGCAACCAGCGCGCAACGATATCGAACACCACCATGACCCGCGCATGGCCGAGATGACAATAATCGTAGACTGTCATGCCACACACATACATGCGGACTTTGCCCGGCTCTATCGGTACGAAATCTTCTTTTTTACGGGTCAGGGTATTGTGAATCTGAAGCATGTGCGATGTACCACCGAGGTTTTGCGGGTAGAATCCGGGGCATTAATTTCACCCTTGGCAAGCGCGCGATCTTAACATACGCGCCCTTTTGGAGCCCGCATGAAACGATTCCTCGCCGCCCTCATCCTGAGTTTTTTGGCCAGCAGCGCATTCGCTGCCGACCCGGTTGTGGAGTTGCACACCAACCGGGGCGTCATCACCCTGGAACTCGACCCGGAGCGCGCTCCGGTTTCAGTCGAGAACTTTCTCGTCTACGTACAAAGTGGGTATTACGACGGCACGATCTTTCATCGTGTGATAGACGGTTTCATGATTCAGGGCGGCGGCTTTGAGCCCGGCATGAAACAGAAATCCACGCGCTCTCCGATCCGCAATGAAGCGGACAATGGCCTGAAAAACAAGGCTGGAACGGTCGCCATGGCCCGTACCGCCGATCCGGATTCCGCCACGGCGCAATTCTTCATCAATCTCGTCGACAATCCTGCGCTCGACCGCCCCCGCCCGGACGGCCACGGCTACGCGGTGTTCGGCAAGGTGCTGTCCGGTATGGACATCGTCCATGAAATCAAAAATGTGCGGACCGGATCCAAAGGATTTCACCAGAATGTTCCGCTTGAAGACATCGTGATTGAGCGCGCCGCGCTCGTCACGTCGACCCAAGAATAAACTGAGGAGAACCCCATGAACGCCAAACTTCACACCAACCACGGCGTGATCACGCTCGAACTTGATGCGGAAAAAGCCCCGGCTACGGTCGAGAACTTTCTCACCTATGCCAAGAACGGCCATTATGACGGCACAATTTTTCATCGCGTCATTGACGGCTTCATGATCCAGGGCGGCGGTTTTGAGCCCGGCATGAAACAGAAACCCACCGGCGAACCCATTCAGAATGAAGCCACCAATGGGCTGAAGAACGAAGTCGGAACAGTAGCGATGGCACGCACCCAGGCGCCTCACTCTGCCACCGCGCAATTTTTCATCAACATTGCCGACAACGCGTTCCTCAACCACCGCTCACCCGACATGCAGGGCTGGGGCTACTGCGTGTTTGGCCGCGTTACCGAAGGCATGGAGGTGGTCGACAAGATCAAGGCCGTCCCCACCGGCTCCAGCGGCTTTCATCAAGACGTACCGCTCGAAGAGGTCGTGATCGAACGCGTTGAAATCGTCTGAATACGGTGAAAGCCCTCTTCATCTCCGACCTGCATCTATCCGCAGAGGCGCCCCATATCCTGCGCGCTTTCGATGCCTTGCTCGACGGGCCCGCTCAGACGGTGGATGCGCTCTACATCCTGGGCGACCTGTTCGAATACTGGGCCGGAGATGACGACCACACCCCGCTTTCCCGGCACGTGGCCAAGCGTTTGCAAACGCTGGCCCAAAGCGGGGTGCGGGTTTTTTTCCTCGCAGGCAACCGGGATTTTCTGATCGGGGAATCCTACGCTGCATCCGCTGGCATGCGTTTGCTCGCTGAGCCAACCGAAATCGAACTCGACGGGCACCGCGTGCTGCTCAGTCACGGCGATCTACTCTGCACCGACGACGCCGACTATCAGAATTTTCGCGCCATGGTTCGCGCACCGGAATGGCAGGCGGATTTTCTCGCCAAACCCCTCGCCGAACGTCGTGCAATGATCGAAGAGATGCGCCGCTACAGCAAGGCCGCCGGCCAGCAAAAACCCACAGACATCATGGACGTCAATCCGCGCGCAGTTGAAGAGCTGTTCCGCGCCTACAAGCATCCGACGATGATTCACGGACACACGCACCGCCCCGCCCGCCACACGCACCAAATTGATGGTCGGACATGCGTGCGTTGGGTGTTGTCCGACTGGCGTGAGGCGCACGCTCCGTATCTGCTCTGGGACGGTGATCGCGGCTTTATCGATTCCGTTTATCCACCCCTGCAATCCTCCCGAATGGAGTGAGTCGCTCCGACGACCTGGTGCGCCGGAGGCTCGGGGGAAAACGGGGTAACGAACGATCTCATCCGTTCGAGGAAATTGCTTGAAGGCGCGCGGCAATAGCCCTGCTCGGCTTCCCAGCACCCGACGCGTCTTTTACCGGGATCACGCCTTGAAAACGCACCCCCGAAGGGAATCAGAGCAAACCGCGAGCCAGATCCGTCTGAATGTCGGAAACGGCCTCCAGCCCTACCGAAACCCTCAGCAATCCTTCGTTGATGCCCGCAGCTTCGCGTGCCTCAAGCGAAATACGGCCGTGAGTCGTGGTTGCCGGGTGGGTGATCGTAGTCCGCGTATCTCCCAGGTTGGCCGTGATCGACAGCATTTTGGTGGAATCGACGACTCTCCATGCGCGCTCCCGCCCGCCGTCCACCTCGAAGCTCACAATCGCGCCGCCCCAACCATTTTGTTGACGCATCGCGATCTCGTGCTGCGGGTGCGACACCAGCCCCGGATAGTGCACCCGGGCTACGCCCGGCTGCTGCTCGAGCCAACGCGCCAATTCCAGCGCTGCGGCCGACTGAGCCTCCATTCGCAAACGTAGCGTTTCAACCCCCTTGAGAATCACCCAGGCGTTGAACGGCGAAATACACGGGCCAGCGGTGCGCAGAAACTTGAACACCTCCTCCATGACGCTTTTCGCGCCAATCACCGCTCCGCCGAGCACCCGTCCCTGCCCATCGAGATATTTCGTCGCGGAATGCACCACCACGTCCGCACCCAGTTCGAGCGGACGCTGCAACACCGGGGTGCAGAAGCAGTTATCCACCGCCAACAACGCTCCGCCCTCATGCGCCACGGCCGCGACAGCCTCGATGTCGATGACTTCGGTCAGCGGATTCGACGGCGTTTCGACAAATACAAGCTTCGTCTCGGGGCGCATCGCGCGACGATAGGCCTCAATTTCAGTCGCCGGCACCAGGGTGTGTTCAACGCCAAAGCGCCGCAGGATGTTGCCAAACAATTGTTGCGTGGCGCCGAACAGACCGGTGGAGGCAACGATGTGATCGCCCGCACTCATCGTTCCCATCACGAGCGCAAGAATGGCCGACATGCCGGAAGAGGTCACGACACAGGATTCGCCTCCTTCGAGTACGGCCAGACGATCCTGCAGCATCGAAACGGTAGGATTCGTGAAGCGCGCATAAACCATGCCCTGCTGCTCGCCGGAAAAACGCGCAGCCGCCTCTGCAGCACTGCCAAAAACGAAGCTGGAGGTCAGGAACAGCGCCTCGCTGTGCTCTCCGAAAGCGGTGCGTTGTGTGCCGGCGCGCACCGCTTGGGTATCAAAGTCGAAATCGTCCACAGATCCCTCAGTTTTCCTGGGTGCCCGCCGCAAGATTCAAATCAAGTTGGCTGGAGTTGGCTTCATCACTGCCGCCTTTCTTCTCGCCACGCGAATTTTCCACGCCGTCGAGATACGCTGCGGTGATGTCGCCCGTGATATAGCGTCCATCGAAGCACGAGGTTTCAAACCGTTCGATGGCTGGATTGAGCGCCAGAACCGAAGCTTTAAGGTCTTCCAGGTCTTGATACGTCAGACCGTCCGCGCCGATTTCACGACAGACCTCTTTTTCGTCCCGATGCGCAGCGAGGAGTTCATTGCGTGACGGCATGTCGATGCCGTACACATTGGCATGACGCACCGGCGGCGCTGCCGAGGCCATGTAGACTTTCGCGGCGCCCGCTTCGCGCGCCATCATTACAATCTCACGACTGGTCGTGCCCCGCACGATGGAGTCATCGACGAGCAACACGTTCTTGCCCTTGAATTCCTGGGGCACGGTGTTGAGTTTTTGGCGCACCGACTTTCTCCGCACCGCCTGCCCCGGCATGATGAAGGTTCGGCCAATGTAGCGATTCTTCACGAATCCTTCACGATAGCGCAAGCCGAGCCGGCTCGCCATTTCCATTGCCGACGGGCGACTCGAATCGGGAATCGGGATCACCACGTCAATATCCGCATCCGGATAATCGCGCAGGAATTTTTCGGCCAGATATTCGCCCATTTTCACGCGTGACTCATACACCGAAATGCCATCGATGAACGAATCCGGACGAGAAAGATAGACGTATTCGAACATGCACGGCGCCTGCACTTTCGGCTCAGCGCATAGCTGACTGGAGAAATTGCCTTCGAGATCCACGAAAACCGCTTCACCCGGCGCGACGTCCCGCACCAGTTGGTAGCCTGAGACATTAATCGCGACCGATTCCGACGCCACCATCCATTCCGTGCCCTCGGCCACATCGTTACGACCGATCACCAGCGGACGAATGCCGTGCGGGTCACGAAAAGCCAGCAAACCGACACCGGCAATCATCACCACTGCCGCATAGGCGCCACGGCAACGGCGATGAACGTTCGCCACCGCACGAAAGATTGTTTCCTCGTCGAGGCGAAAGCCGGTCGTCGCAGCCTGCAATTCGTGCGCAAGCACGTTCAGCAACACCTCAGAGTCCGAAGTGGTGTTGATATGGCGCCGGTCGGCCAGAAACAGTTCGCGCTTGAGTTCTTCCGAGTTTGTCAGATTGCCGTTATGCGCCAACAGCAGGCCGAACGGCGAATTGACGTAAAACGGCTGCGCTTCGGCCGGATTGTGGGTCGAGCCCGCCGTCGGGTAGCGAACATGACCGATGCCGGAATTGCCGACAAGGTTTCGCATGTTGCGCGTGCGGAAAACATCGCGCACCAGCCCGGGAGCCTTGTGCATGTAAAACTGGCCGCCATCCGAAGTGGCGATCCCCGCAGCGTCCTGCCCCCGATGCTGAAGCACCAGAAGACCGTCGTACAACATCTGATTAACCGGGGACTTCGCAACGACCCCAATGATTCCGCACATCGAAACTTACCTATCTGAACCGGATTTTTTCCGCGACCACTTCTGGTAGCCATGGCTTGGATGCGATCACCGCTGTTTCCAGCGGCGGGGCCAATAACGATTTTTCCCACCAGGGCTCCATCGCCATACCCAGAATGCCACCCGCCATGACCATCACAAATGCAACCGCCACGCCTCTTGCCACACCAAACAGGGCACCGAACATCCGGTCCGCCGGCCCCAATCCGGCTGCCTTGAGCAGTTCGCGTAGAAGAAAACGCACCACCGCCGCAAGCAATACAACACTCAGAAAAATCAATCCAAAACCCGCAATCTGGCGCCAGGCTGGTTCAGCGATGTAATCCACCAACCATTCGGCGGCCATCGACGCATTCATCCAGGCCAAGCCGAAGGCAGCCACCCAAGCCACCAACGCAAACACCTCGCTTACCAGACCGCGCCACAAGCCAACCAGCGCGGACAAACCGATCAACGCGAGTAAAACGTAATCGAAAATGGTCATCGCCGCATCAAGGCGTTGCGATCACGCCATCAATCGACGCGGCGCTCAATTTTTTCAACATGGCCTCGGCATCCGCGCGGGTCGGGAACGGACCAATGCGCACGCGGCTGATGCCGCCGGCTGTTTCAATGTGAGATTTAAAACCCTGTTTCGCCAATTCGTCTTGTCGCGCGGAAGCCTTTGCGACATCCGAAAATGCACCGACCTGAACAACCAGATTCCCCGCAGCGGCCATCGAGCGCCCTTCAAGGATCGCGCGGGCGCGTTCGGCTTCATCGTCTGCAGGGGGAGACGGTTTGACGGGAGGGGGCTGTTGCGGCGCGGGTTTGTTTTCTTCCGGAGCGGCAGGTTCGGCTGCGGCCACCGTCTCCGCCTCAGGGGGACTGACCTCAACCGGCCGCACCGTTTGCTCGACTTCGGCTGGCAGGTGGTCCATTTCACCAATCGGCGGCGGGATAATCGCTGGCAACGGCTCGATCGGCGTGCTGTCCAGCGCTCGTTCGGGGATGCTGACCTGGATTTCACTTACCTGCTGTTCCGGCTCGGCATCCATCACGATCGGAAGAATGATCACCGCAAGCAGCGCAAGCGCAGCCGCGCCGACCAGTCGGCGGCGCGAACGTTTTTTCAACTCCAGGCTGTCGTTGTCAGACACGCGGCTCATCCGCTCCAGAAGACTCGATAACGGCCATCACTTCGGCGACCGTCACAAAGGAACCGAAGGTGACAATTCTATCACTCTCATCGGTATTTTTTCGTGCCGCACGATAGGCTTCTTCCGGACTCTCGAAACAGTGCACCGCATCCTGCACGCCCGCCGCACGAACGCGCGCGGCAAGCGCCTCCGCGCTTAATCCACGCGGGCCCGGCAAACCGGCGAGATACCATTCATCGATGCGTGGCGCCAACAAGCGTACGACGCCTTCCACATCCTTGTCGGAAGCCATGCCCAACACCGCACAACTGCGCGGAAAGAAACCCATGCTGAACAGGTTCTCCGCCAGCACCCCGGCCGCCTGCACATTGTGCGCCACGTCAAGCACGATCGCCGGCCTGCCGGGCAACATCTGAAAACGCCCGGGCAGTACAACATTCATCAAGCCTTCCCGAATCGCCTGCATCGACACCGGCAGCCGGTCACGCAACGTTTCCAAGGCAGTGAAGGCACAGGCGGCGTTGAGCAACTGATTGACACCGCGCAACGCCGGAAACCCCAGCCCGCTACGGCGTACCCGTTCTCCCGTTCGTCTGGCGCACCAATACGTCCATTGCTGACGGTCGCCGGAGAACCCGAAATCGCGACCGCTCAACCATAGCTCGGCCCCCATCTTTTCGGCATGGGAGACCAGGGAGGCGGGAGGTTGCGGATCGCCACAAATCGCCGGTTTTCCCGCGCGGAAAATACCGGCCTTTTCAAAACCGACCTTTTCGCGCGTATCGCCGAGATAATCTTGATGGTCCATCGCCACGCTGGTAACCAGGGCGCAATCCGGCTCGAAAATATTGACCGCGTCCAGCCGACCGCCCAAGCCGACTTCAAGGATGATTGCGTCCAGCGGGTGGCGACAAAACGCGTGCCATGCGGCCAGCGTGCCGTGTTCAAAATAGGTCAGCGGCGTATCGCCACGCGCCTGCTCGACCACCTTGAATGCTTCGACCAACGCTTCGTCCGACGCTTCGCGCCCGTCTATGCGGACGCGTTCGTTATAGCGCAACAGATGGGGGGAGGAATACAGGCCGGTGCGATAGCCTGCAGCGCGTAAAACGGCTTCGAGCATCGCGCAGGTCGACCCTTTGCCATTCGTGCCGGCGACGGTAATCAGCACCGCTTCGGTCGAAGCAGTCATGCGTCGCGCCACTTCCGACACTCGCTCAAGACCCAGCTGGATGCCTTGCGCGTGACGTGACTCGAGCAGGTCGAGCCAGCCAGCAAGTGAATCAGGCAGTGCCATAAGGTGTGTTCTCATTCGCAATGACGGCCGAGCCGGCCCGGAATGGGCCGCGGATCAACGCATTTCCGGGCGGTGGGCCCCATCACCTTGCAAGCGAGCAGCGTACCAACGCACGCCATTCTGCAGGCTTTCTGAGCAAGAGGATGCAGCGGCGTCGGCGGCTAAACCGGGGCACTGCGCACGCTGCAAAAAAGAAAGGATCGCTGAAATCAGACGGCGCCTTTCTCTGTTTCTTCAACCGGTTCTGTCGGAGCGGTGGTCACCGGTTCGGCCTGGCGCATCAACAAAGCGATCAAATGGGCCAACGTTTCGCGCATTTCGCGTCGATCGACGATCATGTCGATCGCACCCTTTTCCAGCAAGAATTCAGCCCGCTGGAAGCCTTCCGGAAGCGTCTCGCGCACGGTTTGTTCAATCACGCGGGGGCCGGCAAAACCAATCAGCGCTCCGGGCTCTGCAATCACCACGTCTCCCATGAAGGCGAAACTTGCTGACACGCCGCCCATGGTGGGATCGGTCAGTATGGTAATGAACGGCAGACGACGATGCGACAAACGCGTCAGACCGGCGTTGGTTTTGGCCATCTGCATCAGCGAAAACAGGCTCTCCTGCATTCGCGCCCCGCCACTCGCAGTCACGCAGATGAACGGCGCACGGAGCTTTTCCGCTTCGCGCACGCCGCGTATGAAACGTTCTCCGACCACCGAGCCCATCGAACCACCCATGAACTCGAAGTTGAAGCACGCCACCACCACCGGCTGGCCGTGAATGGCGCCGCTCATCACGATCAGCGCGTCGTCTTCTCCGGTCTGCTTGGCGGCGCCCGACAAACGGTCTGAATAACGTTTCGAATCCCGAAACTTGAGCGGGTCAAGCGGCTTCACTTCTGTGCCAATCTCCTGCTGCTCTCCTTTGTCGAGCAAGGCGTTCAGTCGATCACGCGCACGAATGCGCTGGTGATGGCCGCATTTTGGGCAGACAGATTGGCTGGCGTCGAGATCGGCTCGATACAACACCGCCTCACATGCCGAGCATTTACTCCACAGGCCTTCCGGAATCGATTTTTTCGACCCGGTGCGATTGATGCGTGGCGGCAGAAGCTTGGTCAGCCAATTCATCGGGTTTCCTCCAGACTATTCAGCGCTTCGCGCAGGCCACGCATGAGCGTCGTGACACGCGTCACCGCCTCCTCGCGCGGGCTATTTTCGATTTCTTCGATAATGCGACTGCCGATCAC
>Ga0079223_10000264_pt1 | contig 24427 bp, 18 predicted proteins | sample Stecom2011_FD_75072 | JGI IMG/M metagenome (GOLD analysis project Ga0079223, IMG submission 75072) | Agricultural soil microbial communities from Utah to study Nitrogen management - Steer compost 2011 | ecosystem: Environmental > Terrestrial > Soil > Agricultural land | place: USA: Utah...
AGCAGCCAGTCTGGCACGGGTGAGGTGAACTGTGGTTACGAGACTCAAAACGCTTGGGGCTCAGGCTTTACCGCCACCATCACGCTCACCAACGAGGGCAGCAGCGCCGTCAATGGTTGGGATGTGCAATGGCAGTACAGCAACCCGGTGAGCATTACCAACAGCTGGGAGGCCGATGTAAGTGGCAACAACCCATTTACCGCCAGCGACATAGGCCGCAACAGCACGATCAACCCAGGGCAATCTGTAAGCTTTGGCTTTCAGGGCTCGGGCACGGCTGAAACGGTTAACGTGACTGGGGATATTTGCCAGTAAGCGTATTACGCAAATGGCGCCGCTTATTAGCACGGCGCCTTAACCAAAAAAACCCGCGCAGTAGTTTACTGCGCGGGTTTTTTTATGCTGCAACCGCCCTAGTGTGCCGGCGGCTTGGGGTTTATTTTAGCTCGACCACCAGCACCGATTTGGCCGGTATTGTTAAGTCGTCTAAGCTCGCCTCAAACGCCGTGGGGGCGATGTTGTTGGGCTGCGTAAAGGTGTTGCGCGTATCCATCGCCTGGGCGGTTAGCACTTGGCCAACAGCGCGGTTTACCTTAGCGCCTTTGACGCTCAAAGCAATGGCCGCGTCGTTAAGCGGATCGAGGTTAACCAGCGCCAGATACAGCTTGCCATCTTTGCCGCGCGCTACCGATGCGGTGACACCGGGCACTGACTTTTTACCTTGCTTGTACTGATCGGTTTTCAGGCTGAACTGAACACTGGTGGCGTCCTGAAACACTTTATACATACCATAGGCGTGGTAGGTAGGGGTGAGCACCATTTTTTCTTTGTCGGTTAAAATCATCGCCTGCAGCACGTTTACCATCTGGGCAATGTTGGTCATGGTGACCCGCTCGGCGTGTTGGTGGAAGATATTAAAATTCACCGCCGCCACCACCGCATCGCGCAGGGTGTTTTGCTGATACAAAAAGCCTGGGTCGCGCTCGGGCTCGGGGTCGTACCAAGTGCCCCACTCATCGACATACAAACCAATGTTGCCGTCTGGATCGTTTTTATCGAGCGTGGCGATATTGGCACGCACATACTCATCCATCCGGTAGGTGCGCTCCATGGTGTCAAACCACTCTTGCTCGGTAAACTTGATCGCACGGCCTTTGTGGTCCCAATCGCTGTTGGGTAAGGTGTAAAAGTGGTAGCTGATACCGTCGATGTTAGAGTCGATGTTTTTACTCAGCACATCGGTCCAAGTGGTATCTTCTGTGTGACCGCCACTGGCTACAAATTTAGGTTTTTTACCTTCTGGGGTTTTTAAAAAGGTGGCGTATTGATTGTATAAATCTGCGTAATACTCTGGCCGCATATTGCCGCCACAACCCCAGGCCTCGTTGCCAATCCCAAAGTAGGCAATCTTAAAGGGCTCTTCACGGCCGTTGGCGCGGCGCTCATTGGCAAGGGTTGAGCCTTTTTCACCGGTCATGTACTCGACCCACTCGGCCATCTCTCGTACCGAGCCGCTGCCCAAGTTGCCGTTGACGTAAGCATCGGCGCCCAGCAGTTCGACAAACTCAAAAAACTCGTGGGTACCAAACGAGTTGGGCTCCTCTACCCCACCCCAGTGGGTGTTAACTTTAACCGGCCGATCTTGCCGTGGGCCAATCCCCTCGCGCCAATGGTACTCATCGGCAAAGCAGCCACCGGGCCAACGCACTAATGGCACTTTAATGTCGCGCAGCGCCTCTAACACATCGGTGCGAAAGCCGCGGGTGTTGGGGATCGCTGAATCCTCGCCTACCCACACACCCTCGTAAATACCGCGTCCTAAATGCTCGGCAAATTGACCGTAGATATCTTTGTTAATCACCGCTCCGGTTTGATTGGCATCAATGGCGATATCCACCTTTAATGTTTTCGCTGACAACTGCGTGGTGGCACACAGCAAACCGATTGCCGCTAAGGCTTTTAACTTCATGGTGCTCTCCTTATTGTTGCTTATCATAATGTGGAACAAGGTTTTGGCTGTGCTTAGCACTTGGGGCAAGCACAGCCTGGGGTTTGGTTAGTTAATCTCGCGCAACTGAAAACGCTGACAATCGTTGGCCATGGTGGGGGCCTGCGAGATATTGGCCTCGTTATCCAGCGCACAACTGTCGACGTTTAAACTCAGGTTGCTAAAGCGGTTGATCAGCTGCACCGAGCCATCGCCTAAATGTTCAATGCGCCACTGAGCGGGCAGCCCCTCGCAACTGGCCACTGTGGCATTAGCGCCGGGGACAATGGGGTTGCCCTCAAGGGTTACGCATTGCTTGCCCTTGGCCGCTGAGTGTAACTGATAAAAACCCTCACCCATATGGCGTAGCTGCCAGTGTTGCTCGGTGCCATGATGCCACGCATTTTGCACCAGGTTATGGGCATTTTGGGTGCTGCCGGCTTGCAGCGCCTTACCGCTTTGCACGCTCATTATCGCCACCTTACCCACCGGCGCCAAGCGCCATTGGTCGCACTGCTGCGCTTTGCAACTGCTCAGGCTGTTACCACTGTCGCGGTTGTGCAGTTTTAACCAGCCGTTTTCTGTGGTGGTTACGCCCCAGCGCTGGGTATCGGTGTTGATCCAAGCGCTGGAGTTTTGCTGGCTGTCTAAAAAGCTGCCACTGGCGACGTTGGCCAGTCGGTAGGCGCCATCGGCGGTTGCGTCGAGCACCCACAAAGCGGCATCGGTATCACAGGCGGCGGTTTTGCCAACGCCATTAACACTCACCAAACACTCGCCACTATGACGGTTTACCAGCTGTTGCCTCGCCCCTTGCACGGTGACGTTAATAGGGCCGTTCTCACCCGAGGGCATGGCTAGCGGTGTTCCCTCGGGGATCGGCTCGCCAAAATCCGGTAAGCCGTCTTGGGTCCAGCTGAATCTTTGTGCGCGCACCGAGCGGGTGGCACCACAGCCGTGCTGCGCCGATGAGTTACCGTGGTACACCAGCCAATCTTCGGTGCCATCGGGCGATGTGAAAAAACCATTATGCCCCGGGCCATAGACGCCATTACCACGCTGAAACACGGGCTTGTCGTATTTTTTCCAATCGTTAGGGTTAAGCGGATCATCACCCACTAGCTCCATCATACCCAGCTTGTAATCTGGTGTGTCGCAATAGCTGGCCGAGTAAATCATAAAGGTGCGGCCATCGCGCTGCAGAATTTCGGCGCCCTCGGTGACTTTGCGGCCACTGACCTCCCAGTCGAGCTCGGGGCGGGTCAACACCACTTTGGGCGAGCCGGCTTTTAAGGTCCAGGGGTTTTCCATCTCGGTAATCAGGTTAAGCTGCTCATCGGCTTGCCACTGAGAGTACAGCAGATACAACTTATCGTTAAACTCTAGATAGGTGCCGTCGATGTTCCACTCGTTGGGCATAAAATGCCCTTTGTACTGGTACGGCCCCATTGGGTCGTCAGCGGCGCTTTCCAGCACCGATAAATGCTGATGATCGAGCGTGCCGTGTTGCCCGGCGGTGTACATTAAATACCAGCGCGGGCCGTTGGGACCGGCGAGCCGGTGAAACTCAAACGCCCAAAAGTTCCAACTGCGGGCTGGGTCTGTATCGGACCATACGTTCACCGGCGCCGCCTCGGATAAGCCGGCCAGGGTTGGGGATTTACGCATCACCAACTGCGAGGTCCAAGTCGTGGTGGTTAGGTAGTAGTTACCATCCCAATACTCCAACCAAGGATCGGCGCCATTGGCAAACAGCGGGTTGGCAAACGTACCCTCTGGCAGCGCGCTGGCGTTGTTTTGCTGAGCGCTACTGTGCGACGCTTTAACGCCAGCGCTGTGGCTGCTGCAACCGCTTAATACAAGCGCTGCGATAACGCTGCCTAACAGCGCGGATTTTACATTACGTACTTTCATTCTTTACCCCAGGGCGGCTTTAGGCCCACTGCAAAATTTAATATCAACAAGTGACTAACGAGTGTTAAAGGTCATTACAAAACCACCGTGTGCTTTTACCGGCAGCTGCAGTTTGTCGCTTGCTGTCATGCTCGTGCGGCTAAAGCTACGCGGTGTTTCTCCATCGGTAATCATCACACCGGTGTGGCCGGCAATAAAATCCAAATTTAGCGTCATGTCTGTAGCGCGATTTTCACCGTTAATACCGGCGATATACCAAGTGTTGCCTTGGCGCCGTGCAAACACCGCCGACTGACCGGGAAAACCGGCCACAAAGCGCGACTCATCCCACAGCACCGGCAGATCACGCATATAATCTTTAACGTAGGCGGGCACCTTGGCCATGTTGTCGGGGGTCTCGGCAATGTGCTGAATACCCGAGGTAAACAAAACCGGCAGTGCCAGCTCAAAGCCATTACTTGTGCGCCGCTGAATATTGGGGATTTCACCAAAGGTGGTGGGGGTAAAATCCATCGGGTCAAATACGTTGCGCGTGAACGGCAGCATGGCCATTAGCGCCGGCGCCAGATCGGCTGAGTTTTGCATAAAGGTAATCATCTCAAAACCGTGCACCGCCTCCATGGTCATTAAGTTGGGATAGGTGCGGTGCAAGCCGCGCGGCAGCGACGAGCCGTGGTAATTTAACAGCAGATGGTATTTCGCCGCGTCTCGGGCTAAATCGTTGTAATAGGCCATAACCGATTGGCCATCGCCGGGGAAGAAGTCGATTTTTATCCCCTTGACGCCGATCTTTTCTAAGCGAGAAAACTCTCTTTCGCGATCGGCCCTGTTGAGCAACGCGCTTTTGGGTGTGAATATGGTTTCGTTCCAATCGCCCGACGAGTTGTACCACACTAAGATACCCACGCCTTGCTCGGCGGCGTAGTCCACTAAAGTGGCGAGCTTGTCCCAGCCAATTTGTTGATCCCAATCGGCATCAATCAACGTGTACTGCCAGCCCATATCGGCGGCGTAATCGATAAAAGCTTTAGTGGTGTCAAAGTTTACCGACTCTTCTTTTAACAGCGCCCAGCTCCACGAGGCCACCCCGGGCTTGACCCACGGCATATCGTTCACCGCCGGATCGGCCAGATCGGTACCCAAGGTCGATTGCGTAACCGTTGCTAAATCGCCCAACGTAATGATGCGCCACGGTGAGCTAAGCTCGCCCTTGGCATTGCCCAACAACGCCCCGTCGGTGGTGACCTCCGGTTGCATTGGCGGGCCAATACGATACACACCGCCGGTGCTGTGTTGCTGTAAACGCGAGGCGTGAAAGTCGCCCCTCATGCCCGCCTCGGTAATCAGTACCCACGCGGCGGGGGTTTTAAACAGCGCCGGAAACACCCAGCCGGCCTCGGTGGGGCTGGCGGTACCGGCGGCAATGCCCATTTGGTAATGCTCTTCGTAAGACGGGTTGGTGTTTTTAAAGCCCGTTTGCGCCACGGCCACCGGTTGCAGCCAAGCTTGGCTGGCCTCGGGCAGCGCAAAACCGGTCAGCTCGCTGTTAACACTGATGAGTTGCTCGGCTGAATTAACCGCGCGGTACTGAAACGCGACACCATCGTTTGATACCCGAAACGTCACTTGCAAGGTTTTACCCTCGGGGTTCGTCACCGTAAAGCGTTGCTGCTGGGCTTGGTATTCGATGTTTTTTTGCTTGCCTTGGTGCATGCTGTAATGCTCTGTTAGCAAAGCCGGTTTACCCGCCGCGGTAATGTTTAGCTCGCGAGTAAAATCACCCGTGTTTAACTTAAGCCCCAACGGCGATGGCAATAACACCGGTTGGCCTTGGCGGTTAATCTGGTACATGGCACTGCCGTCTTTGGCCTGCAACAGGGTTAACACAATGTCGCCATCGGGGCTGGTAACGGTATGGTTTGACTTTGCACCACAGGCGGCCAGCAATACACTGAGCGCCGCCATCATCCAAATTCTCATAGTGACTCCTTAACAATAGGTAACTAAAACGGGGGTCAAACGGTATTTACGGAACCGGATCGACGCCTTCACTGGTCATTACGATACGCTTAATGGTGCCGTCGGCGTTGTAATATAAATCGTCAATGCACACCGAGCGCCGAAAGCTACCGCCGTCGGGTATGTGGCTACCATTGTGGTAAATAAAATACGATCTACCTTTAAACTCGATGATGGCTTGATGATTGGTATTAGAGTTGCCCGCCAGCTCGTTTAAAATGCCTTTGTGCTGCCAGGGTCCTGTGATCGACTTGCTTATAGAGTAAGAGGTTTTTTCGGGGAATCCGGTGGCGTAGGTTAAATAATAATACTCACCGTGTTTGTGCACGTGCAGCGCTTCGGTAAAGTCGGGGATATCGAGGGTATGAATTTCTCCCTCCAGCTCGATCATATTGTTTTTTAATTTTGCGTAGTAGGCTTTGGTGTTACCCCAAAACAGATAGGCTTGGCCATCGTCATCGATATAAACCGCCGGGTCCAAGTCATCCCAATCGATATCAGTATCAGTGGTCATATCGTTTGTTATTAAAGCTTTGCCTAAGGCATCGGTAAAAGGTCCGGTGGGGCTGTCCGACACCCCGACGCCGATGGCAAAACCATTAATGCTGGCGTGGCGCACAGTGGTGTAAAAATAAAACTTGCCGTTTTTCTCTACGGTGTGGGCCGCCCAGGCATCGCCTTTTGCCCATTTAAAATCAGCGACACTCATGTGCGAGCCATGGGCCTGCCAGTTGACCATATCGGTGGAGGAAAACACCAACCACTTGTTCATGTGATAAAAGCTGTTGTTGTCCGGCGCCTCGTCGTGGCCGGTGTACAAATAGACAGTGTCATTGTGCACCATGGCGGCAGGATCGGCAGTAAGCACATCGCTAAACAAGGGGTTGGCGCCGTGGGCCAAGGCACAACCAAATACCAAACTGGCAAGCAGTGCACTGAGTGTGTGTTTCATCGTTGGTCCTCTGTTTTTTTATTGCTTTGTTTTATACGTTTAACATGGGGCAACACAGGCCGCACCCCTAAGCTTTGCTAGAAAAACGAAAACGCAAACTCGAGCGATACGGCTCGCCTGGGTGCAGGGTGATATCGGCAAAATTAGCTTGGTTAGGTGCATCGGGAAAATGTTGTGGCTCTAAACAAAAACCACTGCGCTGGGTAAACTGGCGGCCTTTCCCCTGCAGGCTACCGTCGAGAAAGTTGCCCGAATAAAACTGCACTCCGGGTTCGCTGGTGTGCAGCGTTAGCACGCGCCCAGAGGTTGGCTCGTACACTTGCGCGGCCAACGTTAAAGTGGCGGGCGCCGACTGCTCGATAACAAAGTTATGATCGTAACCACCGGCTAACGTCAGTTGCGCATCGTCTGTGGCAATATCGCGGCCTATGGTTTTAGCCGTGCAAAAATCAAACGCTGTACCCGCCACTGGGGCTAACTCACCGGTGGGGATTAGCTGTTGATCGATCGGTGTGTAACGCTTGGCGTTTAATGTCAGCTGGTGCCCCAGTACATCGCCCTTACCGGCTAAGTTAAAATAGCTGTGCTGGGTAAGGTTAACCGGTGTGGGGGCATCGGTGGTGGCGTAAAAGTCCAGCGACAAACAGTTATCGGCGCTTAAACGGTACACCGCCTCGACGGTTAAATTGCCCGGATAGCCTTGATCGCCAGCGACACTGGTGTAACGCAAGCGCAGCTCGGCGGCATCGGTAATGCGCGTTTCGGCTTGCCACAGGACTTTATCAAAACCGCGCTCGCCACCGTGCAAGTGGTTTACGCCGTTTTCATTAAGCGCCAGCTGGTACTGTTTACCCCCGAGTGAAAAACGCCCCTTGGCTATACGGTTGCCAACCCGACCAATTAAGGCACCAAAGTAAGGCGAGTCGGTCTCGTAGGGGGCCAAACTATCAAACCCCAGCACCACATCGTCGCTTTGGCCTTCGCGGTCGGGGCAAAACAACGACGTGACAATGCCGCCATAGGTAATAATGCTTACGCTCATCCCTTGGTTATTGTGCAAGGTGTACAGCTCCACAGAGCGGCCATCCTGTAAACGCCCGAAAGGGGCTTGGGTAATATTAAACAATTCGCTCATGGCGTAAACGCATCTCCGTTTGTTGGCCGCAGATCGACTCTGTCGCCGTTGATTGGTTTGAATATTGGCCAGCACGCCTGTGCACCGGGACACCGCAACAGGGGCCGGTTACAAAGGTGTCTTTAACATCGGTTAAGTTGTTCATGTGTGTTGCTCGACACAACCCGATCCGCTCAGACGCGGGGCTGGGCCCGTTAGCCAGTAGCGACGGCGGTGTTGCGGCCGCCCAAGCTGCGCAGGCGGTGTAACGATACAAGCGCGCACTGCCAGTGCAGGCCACCGAGTCGGCAGCAAAGCCACACTGCACTGTTGAACCCTAAAACCCAGCATTTCAGTAACCGCCCTTATTTTTTATTTGGCTTACCCGTGCCACCACGGGGTTATCTGTGCACCTTAAAGCCCACCGGCTGGGGTTGCATATGAATATTATTATAATACAATACCGACTACAAGGTCATAGCCCAAAGGCCGCCAATTGTTTTAACCCTACCACTGTGGCGGTTTAAAACAGGCCAATAGCCGGCTCAATTGTAAAAATAATCGTTGCTTGGCCGCGAGCCGACGCACAACCATGAGGAACACCCATGCAATCCCGAATATTACTGTGCTGGCGGTTAATCGCTGGGGTATTAACATTAGCCCTTGCAGCTTGCACCAGCGCGCAACCCAACCAAGTGGGTGACCAAGTCAGTATTCACGACCCAGTCATGGCCGAGGAAGACGGCCGCTATTATTTATTCAGCACCGGCCCCGGCATTACCATTTATAACTCCGACGATATGATCCATTGGCGGCCACAAGGGGCTGCATTTACCGAGCAGCCTGGCTGGGCGCAAGAGGTTGCCCCTGGTTTTAACGGTCACATGTGGGCGCCAGATATCATTAAAAAAGACGATCACTATTACCTGTATTACTCGGTGTCGGCGTTTGGTAAAAACACCTCGGCGATCGGCTTAACCATCACCCCAACCCTAAACCCAGACTCGCCAGATTACGGCTGGCAAGATCAGGGGATTGTGATTCAGTCGGTGCCCAACCGCGACAACTGGAACGCCATCGATCCGGCCGTTATCACCGACGAGCACGGCGATGCATGGATGAGCTTTGGCTCATTTTGGAGTGGTTTGAAGATCTTTAAACTCAACCGGCAATGGAACGCCCCGGCCGAGCCACAGCAGTGGCACGCCATAGCCGCGGCTGCCCGGCCCAGCTCAACACCCGACGAGCAAGCCGGCCCGGCCGAGCTTGAGGCACCGTTTATTTTTTTACACGAGGGTTACTATTACCAGTTTATATCGCTGGGTAAGTGCTGCCGCGGCGCCGATAGCACCTATCATGTCGCGGTGGGGCGCAGCAAAGCGGTAACCGGCCCCTATCTGGATAAAGACGGGCGCGACATGAACCAAGGTGGCGGCACGGTTATGTTAAAGGGCACCCCCGCCTGGCCTGGGGTGGGTCATAACAGCGCCTACCACTTTAACGGCCAAGATTACTTGGTGTTGCATGCCTATGAGGCCGCGGATAACGGCCTGCAAAAGTTAAAGATTTTGCCCATTCAGTGGCAAGACGGCTGGCCTACGGTAGACCCTGCTGGCCTTGATAGCTACGTCAGTAAAATTATTGCCGCGCCTTAAGGGCACACCAATAAGCCGTAAAGGCGCGCCTTAGTACCGTTTTAGTTGCGTGACTGTGTTAGTCATTTTGTGGGGGCATTGGCCCCCTTTTTTTATTCTGTGCCCGTCGGATGCTCGCGCTTGTGGCGCCTGCGGCCCTATGTGAGCACTTACTACCCGTTTTAGGCTCGACCTGCCTAACCATCACAGCCACAGCATTGGCTAAAATCGGCTTAAGGGGCACTTTAGGCCTTAAAAGTCGCCGCTGGCTTGCACTGTTAACCCTCAGGCTTTAAACAAAGATCGCCTTAACCGCCGATTAACGCGGTGTTTGGTATTGCTCTTTCCATTGCGCGTAGGGCATTTTGTACACCAGCTCGCGGGCGGCCTCTTTATCGATACTCACCCCCTGCTGTTGCCCTGCCTCTTGGTACCAACGGCTAAGGCAGTTACGACAAAAACCCGCCAATTCCATTAAATCAATATTTTGCACATCTTTGCGACTGTCCAGATGCTCTAGGAGTCGCCTAAAGGCGGCGGCTTCTATCTCGGTTTGGGTTTGTTGATTCATAACGGCTCCTTAATAGCTGCAATTCGGCGGCTATTCTAGGCGCCAGCCACCCAATAGTGAAGCCAATGCTCAGTTGCCTTTGCCCACAATCCTTTAACAATCGCAATTTTCCGTCTGGTGCACAGAACATGAAAAATGCGCTAAAACACTCGCTTACAAGGCGTTTATGGCCCGATTTTACAACCCAGCGGTGTAACCGACACCATTAACACTTAGGAGCTTTTATCATGATATCGAGCACAAAACACTTATAGTCTTGTTGACCATGTGTTGCCGGATCGCTACAGTGCCAGTCGCTCGCCTGTTAACGGTAACAATATTGGCGGGTTAGTAAACACTTGCCCGCTAAAGGCAAGTCGCCCTTAACGCCTGCCCCTCTAAATGGTGGTATTGGTTGCAGGCAACACTGGAGAGTCCCATGACAATAATGAACACCGCAAAGGTGCATGCAAAGAAAGGTTTACTCGCATTTGTTGGTGCTGCCGCCGCTTTATGTATGACAGCGGCCGATGCGCAAACACTCAACTCTAACCAAACCGGTACCCATGACGGCTATTACTACTCGTTCTGGACCGACGCCCCAGGCACAGTCAGCATGACGCTTGGCTCGGGTGGCAATTACAGCTCCTCGTGGAGCAACACCGGCAACTGGGTTGGTGGTAAAGGTTGGAATCCAGGCGGGCCACGTGTGGTTAACTATTCTGGTACTTTTAACCCCTCTGGCAATGGTTACCTTACGCTTTACGGCTGGACAAAAAACCCGCTGGTGGAGTATTACATCGTCGATAACTGGGGCAGCTATCGTCCCGGCGAAAACGGTAACTATTACGGCACTGTGAACACCGACGGTGGCACTTACGACATCTACCGTACCCAGCGTGTTAACCAACCGTCCATTGAGGGCAACGCGACTTTTTATCAGTACTGGAGCGTGCGCCAGCAAAAACGTACCGGTGGTAGCATCAACACTGGCAACCACTTTAACGCGTGGGCCAGCCACGGCTTAAACCTAGGTACCCATGACTACATGGTGATGGCCACCGAGGGCTACCAAAGCAGCGGTAGCTCCAATATTACTCTGGGCAGTAATGGCGGCGGCAACAATGGCGGCGGTAACCACAACGGTGGCAACCAAGGTGGTGGTGATATTACGGTGCGCGCTCGTGGCGTAACCGGTAGCGAGCACATAAACTTGTTAGTTGGCGGCGTGCCCGTGGCCAACTGGACGCTCACCAGCTACGACCAAAACTACACCTACACCGGTGGCGCTGTGGGCGATGTGAACGTCGAGTACGATAACGACCAAGGCGACCGCGATGTGATTTTAGATTACGTCAAGGTAAACGGCGAAAACCGCTACGCCGATGATATGGAGTACAACACCGCCACTTACGCCAATGGCCAGTGCGGCGGCGGCTCTTACTCAGGCTACATGCACTGCAATGGTGTGATTGGTTTTGGCCATACCGACGACTGCTTTAGCGGCAACTGCGGCCACTAAGCAAACGTTAATGGCTCTGCCATAAAACAAGCCACGCGGGTTTCACACTCGCGTGGCTTGCATCCACAAAACCCCATGTTTAGCTCCCCCTCGCCGCTTAGCGGCAACGTTTTGGTTTAACATCTGGCTCGTCAATAGCGGCTATAAGCGGGCCTTTATGGGCAACCACCGTGGTTTAGTTTAAGCCAAAAAAAGACCCGCAAAGCGGGCCTAAAGGGTTAATCGTCGAGCGCTGCATCGCCAAAAATGGGCATGCCGTCATCGCCCCACTTAAGCGGTTTAACGTAGGTATGGCGGTTAGGGTCCCACAGGGGGTCGCCCTCAATTTCGGTGTAGGTGCGGGCGTGGTAAACCAACATATCGGTGGTACCGTCTTCCGATTTTGTAAAGCTGTTGTGACCGGGGCCAAAAATATTATAAGCAGGGCTGCTGGTCAGCACGGGCTGCTTTGATTTGCTCCAACTGGCTGGGTCCAATAAATCCGCCGACTCGTCGGCCCACAACAAACCCATGGCATAGTTTTCATCGGTGGCACTGGCCGAGTAGGTGATAAATAATCGCCCGCCGTGTTTAACAACTGCCGGGCCTTCGTTAACCCAAAACCCAATGGTCTCCCAATCGTACTCTGGAATACTCAAACGCACCGGTTTACCGACAATCTCAACGGGGGTTTTCATCGCGGCAATGTATAGGTTTGAGTTGCCAGGTACGCCCTCTTCTTTTTGCGCCCATAAATAATACAGCACGCCATTATGGCTAAACGTGGTGGCGTCCAAGCAAAACGTATCCATGCCTGTGTCTATCTGGCCCTCGAAGGTCCACTCGCCGGTGAGTGGGTTATCGGCTTTGGTAGAGATCGCGTACATACGATGTTGAAACAAATCGTTTTTGATCTCGCGCGAGGGCGCCGCAGCAAAGTACACATACCAAGCGCCCTCGTTAAAGTGGATCTCGGGCGCCCAAATTAAATCGCTATAAGGCCCGGCGTCAGGCTTGCTCCAGACCATTACGGTTTCGGCATCGGCCAAAGCGGCAATGGTGGGTGCGCGGCGCAGCTCGATACCACTGTAAGCGGGCACCGAGGCGGTAAAATAATAATAGCCATCGGTGTGCTTGTGGATATAAGGGTCGGCGCGCTGCTCGATCAGAGGTGATAAAACGCTCACGTGTCTCTCCAATAATAGGTGGATCAAATAATTAGCCGTTTGTTAACGGCTTGCTATAACGGTGTTTCCGTTGTGTATTCAAGGTTTTCGCCGGCTATTTTTCCGCGGGCTTTTAACTCATTATAAAACCGATCGGTAATACGGTATTTAAACATCACCAGCCCCATTAGGGCGTGAAACACACCGGGGATCACTGTCAACATTAACGCTAATCCGTTGAGGGTAAAATCGCTTTGCACCTCGCCGGCTTGGTAACCATAGTAGGTCAGCAACATCCCGGTAACGTAACCGGCCAGCCCTGAGCCGGCTTTTTGGCAAAATGAGATACCGCCAAACGACAAACCCGAAACGCGCTTGCCGGTTTTTGCCTCGCCGTAATCCACCGCCTCGGCAATCGCCGACCAAAATACCGGCGCGTGCAAATCAACCACAAACGACAACAAAATATACAGCCCAAAAGCCAATACAATATCGCCTGGGTTAACGGCAAAATACATCAGCACACTTAACACAAACACCAACAGTTGCGACCAGCGAAACAGCTTAACCTTACAAAAGCGTTTGGTAATCCAGGTGGAGGCCACCATCGAGGCGATCGAGGCGGCTATACCGGCAGCGGTAAAATTACCGGCTAAGATCTCATCGCCACCTAAAAAGTAAATACCGTAATAAAACGCCACGCCACCACGCAAGGCGTAACCCAAGGTGCCTAAAACACAACAGGCGCTCAGCACTAACCACTGATCATTCTTAAGTAGATACTTGGCCTGCTCGCGCAGGGTTTTTTTATCCACGACGTGATCGACTCGCTCACGGGTGGTGAAAAAACACATCAGTAATAACAGCACCCCTAAAAATGACATCAAACCCATGGCCGCTTGGTAGCCTTGCGCGGGGTTGCCATCGCCCCACATCACCGCCAACTTAGGAATCGAGGCGACAATCACCACATTGGCGATTTTGGCAAAGAACATGCGATAGCCATTTGCCGACAACCGCTCTTGTGGCTCGGAGGTCAACACACCGATATACGAGATGTAAGGGATCGCCACGCCGGTAAACATTAAAGTGGCAAACAAATAGGTTACGTAGGCCCATATTAACTTTGCGTTGTAGCCAAAATCGGGCGTGGTAAATAACAAAAACACCGAAAACCCGTACGGCACCGCTAGGTATAAAAAGTACGGGCGAAACCGGCCCCAGCGAGACTTGTACTTATCGGTGATAAGCCCCATCAGCGGATCGCTAAACGCATCGATAAAACGCGCGGCTAAAAAGAGTGTGCCAACATGAACAGGCTTGAGGCCAAAGATGTCGGTATAAAAGTACTGCATAAAGTAGAACATGGCAGCGATCATGACGTTTACCGCCATATCACCTGCACCAAAACCCACTTTTTCCAGTACCGATAACTTTTCTGTTTGCATTATTATTTGCCTGTTACGAGGTAGGGTAAACCGACACTAATAGATACGGGGCAACCGGCCATAAAGCATTAGCTTGCTTAGCCAATACTTTATGGCCGGCACTTGCACCGCAGGGCACAGGCTTAAACGCCGGCCAATGCCAGTGTTTAAGCGCGGTGTGCAGTAGCGTTAAATACCTTGGTTTAAATGGTAATACACCGCATTGTGACGCAGCTGTTGTTTAAACTCGCGGATGTTGGTGTCGGCATCGATCACCAATAGCTCAACCCCGGCCATCTCGGCAAAGTCGATAACCTCATCGGTGCTAATGCCTTGGCTGTAAACACTGTGGTGCGCCCCACCGGCATGAATCCAGGCTGCGCCGGCAACCTCTAAGTTTGGCTTGGGCTCCCACAAAGCTTTAGCCACAGGCAAATTGGGCAGCTCGGCAGGCGGCGTTACGGTTTCTACCTCGTTGACAATAATGCGAAAGCGCGTGCCCATATCGATGGTAGAGATGTTCAACGCCGGGCCGCTGGCACCGGTAAACAGCAAGCGGGCGATGTCTTTTTTAATGCCGATGGTGTGCGGCGCCACAACCACTTCTGGCTTGCCATCCGCGATGCTTGGGCAAATCTCCAACATATGCGCACCCAGCACTTGGTCGGTTGCGCCAAAGTGGTAGGTGTAATCTTCCATAAAGGAGGTGCCGCCTTTGCGCCCTTGGCTCATGATTTTTACGATGCGGTTCATGGCGGCGGTTTTCCAGTCGCCCTCGCCACCGTAGCCGTAGCCTTTACTCATTAAACGCTGAGTGGCCAGTCCTGGTAGGCCAGACAAACCGGTTAGGTTTTCAAAGCAGTTGGTAAAAGCGTTAAAGTTGCCCGCCTCTAAAAAGCGCTCCATGCCTAGCTCTAAGCGAGCCTCGTTTTGCAGCATCTCTAACTGGTGGGCGTCATCGAGCACAGCGGCATCGATGCGGTAATCTTGCTTGTACAACTCCAGCTGCGCGGCAATATCGGCAGCGCTGATTTTGTCACAGGCAGCGGCTAAATCGCCCAGGCCAAAAGCGTGCACCTCGTAACCAAACTGAATTTGTGCCGAGACTTTATCGCCCTCGGTTACCGCCACTTGCCGCATGTTGTCGCCAAAGCGCGCCACTTTAAGGTTGTTCGACTCGTGCCAGCCCATGGCCGCACGCACCCAGCTGTCGATTTGCTGTTGCACGCTGTCACGCTGCCAGTGGCCCACCACAACTTTGCGCTCTTGACGCAAACGGGTACCAATGTAACCAAACTCGCGGTCGCCATGGGCACTTTGGTTAAGGTTCATGTAATGCATATTAATATCGGCCCACGGCAGCTCGGCACCAAACTGGGTGTGCAAGTGCATGTAGGGTTTGTTGAGCACAGACAAACCCGCGATCCACATCTTAGCCGGCGAGAAAGTGTGCATCCACAACATTAAACCGACACAGTTTTTATCGCTGTTGGCCGCTTGGCATACAGCTAAAATCTCTTCGGGGGTGGTGACCACGCCCTTGCTCACAATTTGCGCCGACACTTGCTCCGAGCCGGTTAAGCCCGCGGCAATTTCGCTGCTGTTGTCAGCCACTTGCTTCAGAACACCGGGGCCATACAGATGTTGCGAGCCGGTCACAAACCAAATGGATTTATCGCCATAGATTTTCATAAAAGCCTCTCTTAATATTGGGTCGTGGCCGAGTGTTAGCTCTGACCGTAGTAAGCGTTTTTGCCGTGCTTGCGCAAATAATGTTTGTCGATAATGCCTTGTTTAAGCGGTTGTACATCTTGTTTTAACGTGCGAGTCAAGTACGCCATCTTGGCGATTTCCTCTAAGATCACCGCGTGCACCACCGATTGCGCGGCGTCTTTACCCCAAGTAAACGGAGCGTGCCCGGCAACGATCACCATGGGCGACTCCAGCGGATCGCGCTGTTGGTAACAGTCGGTAATTTGCACACCGGTTTCTTCTTCGTAGTCGCGCTCGATTTGCGCATCGCTCATAATCGCGGTGCAGGCAATATCACCGTAGGCGTAATCGGCATGGGTGGTGCCCAAACAGGGAATGGCTTGCTGCGCTTGAGCCCAGGCGGTGGCGTAAGTCGAGTGGGTGTGAGTGACGCCACCAATGGCCTTGAAGTGGCGGTACAAATGCGTGTGAGTACGGGTGTCCGATGAAGGGCGCAAACGGCCCTCGACCACTTGGTTGTCTAAATCGACCACCACAATGTCATCGACGGTCATATCGGCGTAAGCCACACCGCTGGGTTTAATGGCAATAACACCTTCGGCGCGATCGATTTGCGAGACGTTGCCCCAGGTGTACACCACCAAGCCGCGGTTGTTTAACTCTAGGTTGGCCTCAAAGGCCTGACGCTTTAACTCGAGGTATTTACTCACGTTTTGTTCGCCTCCACATAGTGGCCTAACGCTTGGTACTGGCGGTACAGATCATCAAATACGGCCGCCATGGCTGTGTTGGGCTGGTAGGTTTTACTGACGCGCGAGCCCATGGCTTGTTGAGCGCTGGCCACGTCTGGGTGGGCACCGCCCACGGTGGCAGCAAAAATCGCTGCGCCCAACGCACAACTTTGGTCACTTTCAAGAATCTCAATGGGGCACTGCCAAACATCGGCACAGGTCTGCATCACAAAGTCCGATTTTTTTGAGATACCGCCAATGGCCACCACACGGTTCACCGCCACCCCCTCTGCGCGAAATCGCTCAATAATGGCGCGCGCCCCAAACGCCGTGGCCTCGACTAACGCGCGAAACACCTCGGCGGTGGTGGTGCCCATTTTTAATCCGGTAATAGCACCCGCCACGGTTTGATCGGCGTCTGGGGTGCGCCGGCCGTTAACCCAATCGAGCGCAACCACACCGCCTTTGCCCGGCGCCAGCTCAGCGGCTGCAGCACTCATGGAGGTTAAGGTTTTATCTTCTAATTCGGCCAGCAAACGCTCTCGGGTGGCGGCGTCTAAATGTTGCGATTGCGCGATAATTTGCACTGCCGGCCCATTAACAAAACGGCTAAACCACGCGTACAAATCGCCAAATGCCGACTGCCCTGCCTCGAGCCCGATCATGCCGGGGATAACCGAGCCGTCTACTTGGCCACAGATACCGCGCACGCAGTTATCGCCAATGGCCTCGTAGCTGGCAATGGTAATGTCGCAGGTAGAGGTGCCCATAACTTTGGTCAACACACCCGGCTGCACATTGGCCGCCACCGCACCCATATGGCAATCAAAAGCACTAAACCCGACGGCAATGCCCGCCGGTAGGCCCAAGCGCTCGGCCCACTCGGCGGTAAGACTGCCCACGCGCTGGTCGGCGCAAAAGGTCTCTACCGGCAAACGCTGGCAAAAGCCGTCTAGCAATGGGTCGATTGCGCTAAAAAACGCGTTGGGCGGGTAACCGCCCCAACTCTCGTGCCACATAACTTTATGGCCCGCCGCGCAGCGGCTCATGCGGAAGGTATCTGGGTGGGTCGTGCCGGTTAATACCGCTGGCATCCAGTCGCAGTGCTCGACCCAGATATGGGCTGCGCTTGCCACCGCAGGATCGGCGCGCATGACGTGCAACGCTTTAGACCAATACCACTCTGACGAGTAAATGCCGCCCTCGTACTTTAGGTAGTTCTCGGGGGATTGCTCGGCGACGGCGGTAATTTCAGCCGCCTCGCGCACGGCGGTGTGATCCTTCCAGAGCACAAACATAGCGTTGGGGTTGTCGGCAAACTCGGGCTTTAAGGCCAAGGCAGTGCCGCTGGCATCGAGCGCAATGGGAGTTGAGCCGGTGGTGTCAAAGCTGATACCCACAACGGCCTGCGCCGCCCCCTCTGGGGCCTGCTGCCATAAATCGGCCAGCACCAGCTCTAGGCTTTCTAGATAATCCAACGGATGCTGCCGAAACTGATCCGCCGCCGGATCGCAGTAAAGGCCTTTTGCCCAGCGGGGGTAATGAATAACGCTGGTCGCCACCTCTTTGCCGGTGGCGGTGTTGACCAACAGCGCTCTGACTGAATCCGAGCCGTAATCCAGGCCCAATGCATAAGAACTCATAAGACATCATCCCAGCGCACGGTTTCCCGTCGCATTTTTGTTTTGTATTATAATATTATCCTAATCGGGTCTACCCTTGTCAAACGTTTTTAACCTATGCGCGACTTAACGCTCGGTACAACCTGACAAAGCCTTACAAGACGCAGCGCAAGGCAGGTTTTCCTGGCGATATAGCGAGGCACTCTGCATCGCCCACCGCCAGCCCTTAGTCGTTTTATATTACAATAGCAATACTACCCGCTCGCAATCACAAATTCACGCTACAGGAGGTTTTTACGCCAACGGCATCTTTTAAATCGGGGGGTAAGACAAAAGCAGCGGCGGCTTAACCGCACCGGAGGCGACAGGGACTTGCAGCACAAAAGGCCGCGCCGCCAAACGTTGGGCAATGCTGTAACGGCTGGCCAATAACATGACAGGTGGGGCTGCGCATTACGCAGGCCAAAGCTAAACGTGACCTGCGTAACCGCCGTAGCAAGCGCCGAGTGGCGCAGGGTTTACCCGGCGGCAAGGGGTTTTACGGTTATAAAAAGTAGTCGTTCTCGATGCCCAACACTTGCAGCACATCTACGGCGGCCATTCCCGCACGGCGTGCGGCCTCGAGGCCCAGCTGGGCATCCTCAAACACCACGCAATGCTCTGGCGCAATGCCCATTAGCTCGGCGCAGCGCAAAAAGGTGTCCGGTGCCGGCTTAGGAGCTGCCACCTGATCGGCGCCCACCACGTGATCGATCAAATGGCTTAACTTACAGTGTTCAATCATGTTTTTAGCCTCGGCGGTGTAAGCGCCTGTACCCACACTCATGGGCCTATTGCCATAGTATCGCTCGGCCAGCTCGGCTAAAGCTGTGGGTTTAACATAGTCACCGGCTTTGTCGTGCACCACCGCCTCTTTAAAGTCGTTCATCTCATCCAGCGATGCCAACGCCTTGCAATCAAAGCGCTTAAGCAACAGCGCAATGGTGTCTTTAGTTGGCACGCCGGCCAACGATCGCATGAGCGGTCTATCGATGGGGATGGAGTATTTGTTGAGGGTTTCAATCCAGGCCACTTCGTGTAATTGGCCGCTATCCACTAAGGTGCCATCCATATCAAAGATGATGGCTTGATATTGATCGTACAATGCAATGCCTATATCGGTAGAAGTTAATCGTGTGGTGCTATTAAAGGGTACCACCACCCAGCCTAGGTGGGAAACCTTGGCACTTTGGTTTGGTTTTTTTAGCAGGGAGGATAACCACAAAGGCGTTAACAATGGGTTTTTATTGTGTTGGTTAACAACCACCGGCAACTGTTACTGACTTTATGTGAGTGGCTTAATGTAGGCCACTGGGCATTGCTGGCAAAGGACTGAACCACAATTCTGTGCGCTCCAGCGGTGTCTCGCGCGACAACAAAGGGTTGTCCAGCGGTAGGATCAAACGCTTGGACAAGTTCGCCCGGGCAATAGAGTCATGGTAGAAGCGTTTAAACAGTTGTTCAAAATCACCACTGGCGATAATCGCCTCGAGCCCTGCCGTTAATGCATCGGCTAACGCTTGGTTATCTGGGGCAACAAAAAAATAATACGCCGACGGATACACCACCGCCAAGCTTTGCTCGACCTCGATGTGCTTTTTGCGGTACATGTCCAGCTCTTCATAGGCCTCGATCACCGAGCGGGGGAAGTAGTCGATGCGCTTGGCCGCCAGCATATTGATCAGGCTGTCGCGGTTTGCCGATGTTTGCAGTGTAAAGCCCTGAGACGCCAACAGCTCGGCATCTGGCCAGTCGTGCCCCGCCCCGGCGCGCAGTGCTTTTAATGGCGCCAACGCTTTAACAGCGCTAAAGCGCGGCTGATCTTGATTGTGAATCAGCAACAAACGCCAGCCAATAATGCCTTTAAACAGCGGGATGCGGATTGGCAGTAGCTCTTGCTCGCGGGTGATGTTGGTGTTTAACCAGCTAACATCGTAATAACCCGACAACAAATTGCGGCTATTGCGTGTGCCCGTTACCGTTTGGATTGGCACCGGCTCGAGGGTATAAGTTCGCCCCGAGTGGTCGAGAACCAACGGTAACAGGGCTTTAATGTATTCAAGACGCCGCGCGTAGACCGCATCGGTGGACAGGTTGTAGGGGTAACGTACATGCAATGTGGCCTCGGCATTAGCAGCGGGCGCGGCCGATGCCGAGCTTACACCTAACAGTAACGCCGCAGCGCACAACAACGCAGCAAAACACCGCCGCCCATTAGCAGGCAGGTGTTTGCTGCGCAGCATTGTGCTCGCAAGCCAAATGACACTGAGGGGTGAGCCCATATTAACGCAGCCTCGATTACCGTATCAGTGTTACTTAAACACCGAAGCCCCCTTAGGGCAAGGTTTTTTAACGCCGGCCGCGCACCAAAAAACGCTGTAATGCAATAAAAACAAACAGCAATAATCCAATCACGATCTTGGTCCACCAACTGCTTAACGCACCATCAAACGAGATATAGGTTTGCACCACACCCATGATCAGCACACCAAACAAAGTGCCCAATACATAACCGTAACCACCGGTTAACAAGGTGCCGCCAATCACCACAGCAGCAATCGCATCCAGCTCGACACCGACAGCGGCCAACGAGTAGCCCGAGAAGGTGTAAAAGCTAAACACAATCCCCGCCAGCGCCGCCAACAGTGAGCTTAAAGCGTACACAGCAACAGTGGTGCGGGCTATATTTACGCCCATTAAAGCGGCCGACTGCGCATCGCCACCTAAGCCGTACACCCGCCCGCCAAAGCGGGTAAAGTTAGCCAACACAATGGCCAACACGACCACCGCAAGGGCAATCATTGTCGAGCTGCCCAGCCAAGCGCCACCGGGCAGCTCAAAGCCAAACATGGCGACCGTGTCGTACAGCTCGTGCATAATGGGGACCGACTCTTCACTGATCACAGAGCTTAACCCGCGCGCAAAAAACATACCCGCCAGCGTGACAATAAAAGGCTGCAATTTGTAATAGTGAATAATAGCGCCCATGGCGGCACCAAACAAAGTGCCCAGCGCCAGCACCAACACAAACGCCGGCAACGGATGCCAGCCGGCCTTTAACAAAACACTGATCACAACCCCAGTTAAGGCGATGGTGGCCCCGACCGACAAGTCGATACCGCCGGATAAAATCACAAAGGTCATGCCAACGGCGGCGATAATCAAAAACGCGTTATCGGTAAACAGGTTCATAAAAACCCGTAACGTGCCAAAGTTTTCAAACTGAACCGAGCCGACTAAAAACAGCAGCGCAAACAGCGAGCAGGTAACGTACAAAGGTAAAAATTTACGGTTCAGCATTACGCCACCTGCCGTTTGCGCAAGCGTGCCACTTGACGATGAAACTCGGGTGACTGCAACAGCAAAATAATAATAATGGCGGCGGCTTTAATCAGTAAATTAAACTTGGGCGGCACACCACTTAAAATAATGGTAATGGTCAGTGTCTGGATGATCAGCGCACCGACAATCGATAACACAATAGAAAAGCGCCCGCCCATCAACGAAGCACCGCCAATCACCACAGCGAGAATCGCATCCAACTCTAGCCAAAGGCCGGCGTTGTTGGCATCGCTGCCACCGATATCGGCGGCGGCAACCATACCCGCCAGCGCTGCGCACAAACCGCAAATGCAATACACCAACAGTTTAATCAGCTTGTCGTTAATACCAATGTAATGACTGGCGCTGGCGCTGGCACCAACCCCTTCGACAAACAAACCCAACGCGGTGCGGCGCATTAACAACTGCACCAAGACAAAAGTAATAATAACCAGCACCACCGGCAACGGCAGACCAAACAAGCTGCCCACCCCCAAATACTCAAAAGCACTGTGATGAAACGTAACAATTTGCCCCGAGTTGATAAGCTGAGCGACGCCGCGCCCGGCCACCATCAAAATCAAGGTGGCCACAATGGGCTGAATGCCAAAGTAGCCCACCAAAAATCCGTTGACAAAACCCGCGGCTAAACCCGCCAGCAAACCGCCCGCGACTATCAGCGCAATGTTATCAACACCACTGATTATCAGTGTGGCACTTACCGCACCGGCGATGGCCATCACCGAGCCCACCGACAAATCGATACCGCCGGTGGCGATCACCAGCGTCATGCCAATTGCCAGCAGCGCTACCGGCGCCGCCCGATTAAGCACATCGATCAAGCTGCCGTACAAGCGGCCGTCTTTTATCTCTAATTGAAAAAACTCTGGAGCAATAAACGCATTGAGCAGCAGCAACACCAGCAAACCGGCAACGGGCCAAATAAAGCGCCGCAGCTCGGGCGATAAGTCTGAATAACGCATAAAAAAACCTAGCTTATTGGCCGGCAATGGCCTGCATAATTGTTTGTTGTGAGATATCCGCGCCTGTTACCTGGGCCACTTTGCGCCGCTCGCGCAGCACCACCACTTTATCGGCAAACTCGACCAACTCATCAAGCTCGGACGAGGCCACCAACAGGCCAAGACCCTGCTCGCACATTTTGCGTATCAGTTGGATAATCTCGGCGTGTGCTCCCACATCAATGCCGCGGGTGGGCTCATCCAGTAACAATAGTTTTGGCTGCGAGGCCAGCCAGCGGGCTAAAATCACTTTTTGCTGGTTGCCGCCACTTAATTGGTTGATGGGTTTTTCAATATCACTGGTGGCAATATTCAGCGCTTGCACATAGTGCTCGGCCAGCTCGCGCTGTTTTTTAAGGGGGATATAGCGCCACCAGCCGCGTTTGTTTTGCAGCACCATTATAATGTTTTCGCGGATCGACATAGGGCCAAAAATGCCGTCGCGCTTGCGATCTTCTGGGCATAGGCCCATACCCGCCATAACCGCTTGACGGGTGTGCTTAAAGGTTTTGCTTTGTCCGGCCAACAACAGGCGCCCGGCGCTGGCCGAATCGACGGCAAACACCAAGCGGCACAACTCGGTACGCCCCGAACCCAGCAATCCGGCCAAGCCCACCACTTGCCCGGTGCGTACCGATAAATCCAGTGGCTGTAAATGCTCGCCGCCAAATTGCTCGAGCTGTAGCAACACCTCACCGGCGCTGTCTTCATCGGCCAGGCGCTCTTGCTGCACTGTTTTTTGCAGCTCTTTGCCCAGCATATGGCTAACCAGTTTATCTTGCGTCAAACCGGCTGCGTCGTACTCGCCCACCAAAGCGCCGTTGCGCAAAATCGTAATGCGATCGCACACCGCGTACACCTGATCAAGAAAGTGCGTTACAAACACAATGCCAATACCCTGTGCTTTTAATGTGCGCATAATCTCAAACAAAAAACGCACTTCATCGGCATCCAAGCTGGCGGTTGGCTCATCTAAAATCAGCACTTTGGCCGACATAGAAACGCCCCGGGCAATGGCGATTAACTGCTGGATCGCAACCGAGTAATCGGTCAGTGGCGCGCTCACGTCCAGATCGAGTTTGTACTCTAACAACAATGCCCGAGCCTCGCGGTTCATACGCCGCCAATCGATCAAACCAAATCGTTTTGGCTCGCGCCCCAAGTACAGGTTTTGCGCCACCGACAAGTTGGGCAGCAAGTTAACCTCTTGGTACACGGTGCTGATCCCCAACGCTTGCGCATCGCCTGTGTTGCCCGGGTAAATCCCCTCGCCATTTAGGTTAATCTCACCACCGTCGCGGCTGTAAACTCCGGTTAACACTTTAATCAGCGTCGATTTACCCGCGCCGTTCTCGCCCAGTAACGCGTGGATCTCACCGCGACGCAGGGTAAAGTCCACGTGATCGAGCGCCTTTACCCCAGGAAAGGTTTTGACCAATCCGCGAAGGCTTAACACTGCGTCTTTTTGACTCATAACTTTAGGGCACCTCTATTAATTCGGAACCGGCTCTGGCCTTCATTGCTTTTCGCTATCAAGGTGGGTTTGCGACGATGGGCTTATTGCCCATCTAGCGAAGCCAACGCACAGAGCGGGAAGCAATGAAGGCCCCGAAGGGCGAGTCCAAAACGCCCATCCGCGTCGTTGCTCTTTTTGCCAAGGGCTACGGCCATTGCCTGCAAAGAGCGCCTAACGGCTGAACGTTTTGGACTCGCGC
>Ga0079223_10000265_pt1 | contig 24406 bp, 15 predicted proteins | sample Stecom2011_FD_75072 | JGI IMG/M metagenome (GOLD analysis project Ga0079223, IMG submission 75072) | Agricultural soil microbial communities from Utah to study Nitrogen management - Steer compost 2011 | ecosystem: Environmental > Terrestrial > Soil > Agricultural land | place: USA: Utah...
AAGCTTATACATAAGAAACTGATTGTTTCGACATGGAATTTGTGCAGCGGTGCGCTGCACTATTTCCCTATCAGGCCAGCATTCGGCAAATTTTCGCATATCTTTAAGTGCCAACCGTCTTGGACGTGGCACCAGTTCCTGCCCGTAGTAGGTCTGTTTTTTGATCCGCAGAACATCTTTTCTTTCCAGCGCTCCATTGGTGATCTGCATCAGCCACTCATAATTATTCACAGGTTTCCACACGCCCCCAAACAGGAGTTGCAGAGCTGAAAAAAACTATCGCAGGGTCGTGTGCGCTCAGAGACCCAGAAAATCTTTTAACAAAAACATATAGTGCGCCCGGCGAACATAATGATCAAAATAAAATCTCTGTGGACAATATGATTAACAAAAAATTGAAGAGAAATCCGTATATAATAATATCCGCTTACTCCACTCTTCCAAGTAATCTTAAAAATCCGTCAAGTATCGTGTAAGGATGCGGTGGACATCCAGGAATATAAAGATCAACCGGAAACAATTTACCTACACCATTATTTACTTCATTGTTCCCAGCAAATACTCCTCCCGAGATTGCACAGGAACCAACAACAATCACGACCTTTGGTGAAGGAATAGCATCATAAGTTTTCTTTAATGCAAGTTCCATATTTTTGGTAACCGGCCCCGTGATTACCAGACCATCAGCATGCCGCGGAGAAGCAACAAACTGAATACCAAAACGGGAAAGATCAAATACCAGCGTGTTGAGCACATTGATATCCGCCTCGCAGGCACCACACCCACCCGCACTTACCTGACGAAAACGGATTGATCTGCTAAAAATCCGCAGACGTTCCGGGTCAAGTGTTCCTGCCTTGTGTGAACCCGTCGCGCCAGTCCGCACAAGATCAACCCGGTCGCGTGCAGCCAGGCTGTGATCACTGGTAAATGTTATAGAATGCTCCGGACATTCCATCTCACACTTCCCGCAGAAAATGCATCTGCCCAGGTCTATTGACAGTCCGTTATCTGTTTTTTCTATCGCATGCACCGGACAAACATCAACACATCTGCGGCATTGAAGCCCGCATGCCGACGAGTCTGTTTGGGGCATTCCTCTGAAACGATCCGGCAACACCGAAGCCGTTTTCGGATATTTTGCCGTACGGTATCCTTGCGCTATCCGTGTCTTTATTATATCCAACATCTCTTTTCTTCACCTTGCTTACAGGTCAAACCCGCAATATGAAAGATTGAAACTCTTGTTACACAAAGGAAAATCCGATACCTGCTGACCCCGCAGTGCATAAGCCAGGCCAAACCAGTTATGAAACGACGGATCAACAATCTTGTATTTCCTGAATTTACCCTTCTCATCAGTAATTGCCACATGGCATATCTCTCCACGCCAGCCCTCAACAAGCGAAACTGTGAGAGTATTGCTTTTCAACTGCATTGAAAAAGCGTTTGTCGCAAGTCCGCTATCCTTTTCTCTGTCACTGCACATCCCGGCAAGATGCTGTAATATAAAGTCAACCGAATGCTGTACTTCCTGCCAGCGTACATGCGCACGCGCGAAAATATCACCGGTATCCGAAGTTGAAACAGGAATATACACGAAACGATAATAACCCGACGGATGATCCTTACGTACATCACGCATACAACCGCTTGCCCGCGCTGCCGGCCCGACAAGACCAATATCATCAGCAGTCTTTCGTGACAAAACCCCTGTTGACTCAAACCTGTCTATAACCGAAGCACTCTCCCAGAGAAGTGACGTTGCTCCCGAAAAATCGGCAAAAACGGTATTCATTCTGTCGGCTAATTCATCCACTATGTTATTTTCGATTTTGAAACCGATCCCGCCCGGAACAATCAGACTTCTTGCGAACCGGTTGCCGCACAACTGTGCAGTAAGATTCAGGAAATCACCGCGAATTCTTCCACAATAAGCCATCGTTGGAAGAAATCCGACATCACCGGCAAGAGCGCCAAGATCTCCGGTATGATTGGCACAACGCTCCAGTTCAATTGCAACTGCACGCGCCGTCGCAGCCTTCTGCGAAATACTGTATCCACTCAACGACTCCAGTACCTGACAGTAAGCAGACATGTGCCCAGCGGTCGAATCACCGGCAACTGCTTCCATCTGGTAAGGAGTAACAGGAAATGGTCCACCTCGAAGATGCTCCTCAATCCCCCGATGCTGATAACCGAGCGATATCTCAAGATGATGTACAGTTTCACCCTGACACTGAAACCTGAAATGCCCAGGCTCGATTATCCCCGCATGAACAGGCCCGACTGCCACCTGATGCATCTCGTCACCATGCATCCGGAAAAAATCCATCTTGCCTGTGGATTTCTCCGTTGATTCGGGAAACCGCACCGGTTTAAGCCACGGATGCCCCTCAGGAACAGATCCGGTCTGCTCATGAATCTCGCGTTCGAAAAGATGTACCTGCGGAAATTGATCAACCAGTGACGGAAATCGGTTTTCCTTGCAAACTGTTCTTAAAACCTGCAGCTTCCCCTTACGATCATCTGCACATACTGCAAAAAGTTCAGTATTATCTTTATCCTGCCGATCACCGAAATAAGCACAGAGCCGCCACTCTTTTGACAAAATTGTGGCAAACGCATTAAAAAAATTATCCTCAGCCAGACACGGCAGATCTTTCAACGCTATTGTGTCATAATTATGAAGTATAGCCGTTTCTTCGCTCATAATGAAACTCCGTTTTCAACAATCGCTGCTGCCTGCTTAAGAAAATCCGACAATGGCGAGGGAATCCACAAACCCGGAACAAGAAGCGCTGCGACACCTGCCACTATGATAATTTTATCAACGAAACGTACTTTCATCTTTATCTTCCCTGAAGTCTCATGCTTCCCGAAAGAAACATCCAGTACATGTTTTAACAGGTTAACAAAAACGGCGAATGATCCAAAAACAAACAATACGAACAAAACATATTTTCCGGCAAAAAACGCTTCCCTGGCAATAAGAAACTCACTCATGAAAACGGAAAAAGGTGCAACACCAACAAGAACCAGAATTGAGATAAAGAACGCCCCACCCCACCAGGGCACCTGACGAACTGCATCGGTAATCCGGTGCATGTTCCTGGTACCATAATGTTCGCCGATATATCCTGCAGAAAAAAATGCCAGTACTTTTGAGATTGAATGATTGGCTGTATGAAGCAGTGCGGCAAAAGTTCCCAATCCGCCAAGCCCCAGCCCTATTGCGATAATCCCTATATGCTCTACACTGCAATAAGCAAGCAGCCGTTTTATATCATGTTGAACTGGAATAAATACAGCAGCAAAAAACAACGACATGAATCCGAATAAAAGAAGTATCGAATGCGCCTGTCCATCCATACCCAAAGCAGCTTCTGTAATCGGCAGGTATCGCATGATACAATATAGTGCACAATTGAGCATGACACCGGAGAATACTGCCGAAACCGGCGTTGGTGCCTGACTGTGCGCATCGGGAAGCCACGTATGCATCGGTGAAAATCCTGCTTTCGTGCCAAATCCGATTGCAAGAAGAATAAAGGCAAAAAGCATGAGCTTTGCATCAAGCAGTTCGGGGTATTTGATAAGTTGGCTGAAAAGATAACCAGAGTTTTCCGCAGGCAGATTTCCCGCAGCTGCGACCGTCAATACTGTGCCCATAAAGGCTATTACAATCCCAACCGAGCAAATCAGCAGGTACTTCCACATAGCCTCAATTGAGAGTGAGTTGTTGTCAGAAATAATCAGAAATGAAGAAACAATGGTTGTAGCCTCAATAGCAATCCACATTATGCCGATATTGTTCGACAGTAATACAATGATTAGCATCGACTGAAACGCCTGCCAAAGCATCGTATACCTGCGGGCATAACCGAAAGTCAGTTCTCCCTCATCGTGCTGACGCCTGAAATACCCGGTGGCATACACAGCAGAAAGACAGAATATCACATTAACAAGAAACAGATGATAAAGCGACAGCGCATCAACAAGAAAATTATTTCTTATAATTGCATGTGCTCCGGCAAAATGAAATTGAACCGCAAGTAAAACTGATACGAACAACGAAAATACCGATGTAATAACGGGAACTTTCAGAATCCGGGAAATATCGGATATCAACATACATGATACGATACCCGCAACGGGAATAAGTATCTGCAACAGAATAAGAATTTCAGGTTTCATCAGTTAGTCAAACTTTCCAGCGACCGGCCACATATTGTTTCATGTTTTGTGTGGACATAATTGACAGCGATCACCATTATGAAAGTACTTGCGAGAATATCAAGAAGAACACCCATTTCAATAAAAAGAGGCATTGATGCGGCTACCGAAATACCAAGAACATACGCCGCATTTTCAAATACGAGATAGCCGATTATCTGTGCAACAACATTGCGCCTGACAATAATGATAAACAAACCGATGAAAGCCGTTGCAATTGCCGTCGCGCCATGAAATGGTGATATCGTTACTGAATAGAACGGAATTTTACGCAGTGCGTAGAATGATAACGCCGAAATGAGAATACCGTACACGATCGAAAGTGAAAAACCGACAGCTGGTCGTATTTCATTGAGAACACGCACTCCGCGTACCGCTTTGAACAGATACCGGGGAATCAAAACGCCCTTGATTCCCGCACTCAGGATAAAAAGAATCACGATATGAATTCTCTCGACAGAATGAGGAAGCAACAATGGAAGAATGCTGAGAAGAAATCCCTGTACCGCAATACCCCGTATCATTGCGGTTACCCTTCCGGGTATGAGAAGGTAGAGATTGCAGACGATAATTGCAATAGAAATCCATGCAAGCAAGTTAAATTTCATATCATTTTCACCATGAAAGAACTCCGGTCACACTGATAAAAAAACCAAGAAGGGCGAGTACACCTGCTCCAAAGAGCAACTGGGGTACTTTGATCAGGCGAACCCGAGCCATAATCGATTCGACTGTTCCCACCAGAAAAACAATCCCAATCATCAACCCGAAAAGCACTAAAACCTGGAGTACCGGAGTGCCTGAAGAAACCGGAAGGACAATTCGTGCCACGACAAGCGCGAATAGCCAGATTTTAATCCCTGCGGCATATTCAAACAACGCCAGATCCGGACCGCTGTTATCCAGAATCATGACTTCATGAATCATTGTCAGCTCCAGATGCGTGTTCGGATCGTCAAACGGTATTCTGGCATTTTCCGCCAGAAGCACGATAAACATAGGAAATGCCGCGAGTATCACCGCGATCGAGTCGGAAACTACCGAAACACTGATCGCCTCAATCAGGGTTGTCGTATGATTCAGGCGCATCACATTAAGAAGAGACAAGAATGCAACCGGTTCGGCGATAGCCGAATAGAACGCCTCACGACTTGCACCCATTCCCTCAAATGAAGAACCGGTGTCAAGAGCCGAAAGAATAAGAAAAAAACGTGCAAATGAAAGCAGATACAGGAAAAAAACGAGGTCACCGCGAAACGCTGTATTTTCACCTCCAGCAATAACCGGTATGAATGCCGTTGCACAAAGCGTGCAGAAAAACACAATAATCGGTGCTGCCCTGAAAATCCAGGAGGTACTTTTGCTGTAAACAGTCCCTTTGCGAAACAGCCGAAGCAGATCAAAATAGGGCTGAACAAGTGACGGGCCTTTACGCCCGGAAAACAAAGCCTTTGTCCGGTTGATAATGCCTGTAAACAAAGGCGCAAAGAGAAGTGCCGCAATCGGCGAAATAATATACCGTAATCCGGTCATAGAAAAAACTTCCATATTATAAGACCAAGAACAGTACAAAAAATGTAAAGAACATATTGTCCGCTCTTGCCGTTCTGAAACCATCGCAGTGAACCAAACATCTTGTTACTCCACTGGAACACAGGTACGAACATTTTTGTCATGAACCAGTCATTAACACTGGACTGAAAGTGCCAATTGTCTTCAGGGAGATAGTCCGTGCCCACAGATGTTTCACTATGTGAAGCCAGTGGACGCTTGAAATAATTCACTACAGGAGCTGCAAAAGATGATGCAGTGTATTGCATCGACGGGTCCGGAAAACTGTAGCCACAATCCCACGTTCCGGTTTCCACAGTATCTTTTCTGCCAACTCGTGCCCGGATTATTGCAACAATAACCGCAACGATCACGCAAGCTCCAAGAATGATACTGGCTTTCAACGTGAAATTATGTAAAACGGCAGTAGTATCCGCAATTGAGGGTATTGCAAAAAATACCCGTACTGGCTCAACAAGAAAAGGAATAATCAGCGGACTGCCCATACCAATCACCAGGCAGAGCAGCGCAAGAAAACCCATACTCACTGCCATCAAAACCGGGACATCATCTTTTACACATGCCAAGGGACTCCTCGGTTCACCAAGAAAGACAATACCGAAAACTTTTGTGAAACATACCGCAGCCAGACCTCCGATAAGTGCCAGAGAAACCACTGCAATCAGACAAAGTAAAGAAAATACCGGCCGTGAAGCAGCAACCGCCCCTTCAATGCTTCCTGCGTATATCATCATCTCACTGATAAAACCATTGAAAAACGGCAGACCGCAGATTGCCGTTGCCCCGATCAGAAACAGTGATGCAGTTCGCGGCATGGTTTTAATAAGCCCTCCAAGACAATCGATTCTTCCGGTCCCCGTTTGCCGTATAACCGCTCCCGCACCCAGAAACAAAAGTGCCTTGAAAAGCGAATGGTTGACAATATGCAACAAGCCTCCTGCGAATCCGAACAACGCAACCATTGGTGAATTGTAAACCACTCCAATAACACCGACTCCGATTCCAAGCAGTATTATACCGATATTTTCGACACTGCAATAAGCAAGAAGTCGCTTGATATCATGCTGACCAATTGCAAAAAGTACTCCCAATAAACCTGAGACCGCCCCGATACCGATGAGCAGTATACCCCACCAGGCATGATAAGGGGTGATAAATGACAGAATACGAAGAATGCCGTAAATACCCATCTTGATCATGATACCTGACATAAGAGCGGAAACATGGCTTGGTGCTGCAGGATGCGCAAGCGGAAGCCATACATGGAACGGAATAAAACCTGCTTTTAGACCGAAAGCGATCAGGGCAAAAATAAAGATGAAATCCGCTCTCATACCAACAATACCGGCTTCTTTCCACACAGAAAAATCGGTTGATCCTGTTGTACTTGAAAAAAGAAAAAAAAGTGCAAAAAGAAACGCAGTACCAATATGAGCGGTAATGAAATATATCCATCCAGATCGCAGAGTTACCAGGTTTGCTGTATCAGTTATTACAAGAAAAAATGACGACAAGGCCATTATCTCCCAGGACAGGATAAATAAAATCGCGTTTCGTGAAACGAGAACCATAATCATACCAGCCACAAGAAGCGAATAGTTGAACCAGTGCATTCGTCCGGCAGGATGTCCAACAAAATATTTTCTTCCGTACAAAGCACATGATGCGGAAAGAATCAGCAGCGGTATCATGAAAAATCCGGTAAGCGGATCGATACCTGCAATGAATTTCGCTGACGGCATCTGCCAGTTCATAATGATTTTTTCGGGAATTTCTCCCAGAAACCGGAAAGAAAACACTATATACCCAAGCATCACCAGAGAACCTGCCGCAATAGCTGTCGGGACAATTCCTTTGAAACCGGAATCGCCTTTGCGGAAGCCGGTACTGACTGTACCTACAAATAATAATGCTGCTGCAAATGTCACGATTGAGGTTATCATCTTACAACTTGTGCATCAAGAGTGGTTTCGAGTGAAGTAAACACTTCAACAATCTGTTCGCGTGTGGATTCACTCCGGATAATCTTTCGGATCTCCGGTTTGTGTAATGCAAATGAAAGTCGTGAAAGCAGGTGCAGATGTGAACGGATTGAATTGGTGATAATGGTAAACATGGTGTCGACCGGTTTTTTGTCCAGTGCACCGAATTCAATACCCTGTTCCAGAAAACAGAGTGCCACAAACGGTTTAGTAATATGGTAGATTATCGGATTTCTGACATGAGGTATTGCAATACCGTTACCTACTGCAGTGGTTCCCATATTCTCACGTGCAATCAATGCGCTGGAAAGAAACTTTTTATCGACATCTTCAGGCAGAGGAATAATATCAACAATCGAATTTATTACGCTCTCTTTATCGATACCAGAAATACGATAATGGATTCCCCCGGTACTGAGCGCCTCAACCAGTGAAGGTTGTGAAACGGTAGTATCTTGAGGCTCCTGGAATATCTCCGGAGAAACCGGCATTTTTCTTGATGTTGCCCATTCAAGAAGATCAACGCGGTTAAACCGATAGCACTCCCCTATTTTGTATGAAGGAATTTCATTTTTCGCGATCCATCGGTATATTGTTTTTTCCGATACAGCGAAAAATCTGGAGACTTCTTTTACCCCAAGCATCATAACACTACCTGCTTAAAAAATTTGAGCTGTTTTTTGTCGGTATCAAAAGTAATTTATTCCAGGCCTGATGTCAAACCATGAGAACACTGTACTCAAATGTCCAATCATTGTCTTGGTATTAGAATATGTGGGCGGTATTAGAAGTGTATTCATATAGATCATTCTTATTATTGTTTTTTGTGTGCATTTATAGAGAGTATATGGGGCTTGTGAATGATTAATTAATTAGTATTAAAACATTTGTGCGGAAGTGCTTGGAATAAAGGTAACGGTCTTACCCGAATATTTATCATTTGCAAAATCATGAAAAAACTTTGATACATCTGCAAATGATGAGGTCAAAAACAGTTTTTCATAACTTGATTATCCTCTTTTCTCATCCATATTTTGTTTTTAGAATTCAATTATCAACAGTATCTATTGCACTTACTACTTGAATTCAGCTTTTCAAAAAAAAAGGCATAGTCCGATTAAATCTATTGGAAGTAGAGAAAATTGTTTCAGTCAATAAGAAATTACATTAAACCATCTAACTTTACTCGCGAAGAAATAAAATTGCGGAAAAGCCGGTTTGATCATTGAAATTTTCATTCAACAGGTTTTTCTGCATCTTTAATGCAGAAAAAAACCCTTTGACTTTCTATGTTTATAGCTACCCGGTTCTTTACGATTTAATATATTTTTGTTGTATACTATACAACTTGTTATTGTATTCTCAAAAACATACATTATAGCATTGGTCCAATTTTTCTTCACAGTACTCAGTTATATTTCACTGTTTGGTTTCTTTGTTTCCTTTTCATTGTTTATAGCTGTTTTTTTTCGAAACACAGCCATTTGAAACACGGCTCCACCTCCATAATTCGCTGTATTGTCAAAACTGCTGTTTAGACAGACAACGTCACCACCCATTTCACAAGCTTTTGTAGTCACATCTGCTTTCATTTGTTCTGTAAAAGCATTTGAGCTTGCACCTGATATGGTAACAAAACCGATAAAATCGTATTTAGCTTGTGCTTCGTTGAAAGAGATATTCTCAAAATCAACATTACAATTTTCTTTTGCAGGATAAAGCGCACCTGTTCTTTGAGTTGTTAAGTAATAAGGTGTACATAAACATAAAATAAGTACTAATAAAAAGAAAAAAAGCTTTAAAAACCGGATCATATATACCTCCTTAAAGAAATTTGTACACGACAAGATTATGATTATTGATATTGAATAACTGAAATGGTCTTTGAAAAGTAGCAAAACCATTCTATTTGTCTGATATAAATTCTTTCCTTTTTTCAGAAAAACATTCTGAAACATAGCTACATTTTGTAATTATTTTATTAATTCATTTTCAAATATCTTCCTTTCCTTGTTTGTCAAGTATAAATTAAGAAAGAACTGGATAACTAAAAAAGACGTTTAGAATCGTATCTGCAAAACCATCAGAAACTACATGCTATCTTATGTTGCAGATAAAATTACGTTGAACGGAGACGTGATAAAACTCTCTTTTAAAACTGTATGGGTTTTGCATCAAGCCTTTATTTAAAATAAAAATACTATTACTTAATATAAATATGGTCTGCACTATTTTATATAAAATAATTCTTTTTCCAAAAGATATTTCTGTGTTACAGGCATTTTTCATTTAAAAACCATTAGTTTTTCGTTTTTTGACAACATAAACCCCGAATGTCTGAATTATTTTAACCCAAACGCTTCAATATAAAAGTGATTCTTCTGAGTTTTACTCAGCTTTATTAAGCAACTTTAAACATATTGGACCAGCCCGTTTGGGAATATCTCCAAGAAAAACAGTCTATCAAATATGCCCTATTTTAAAATTCAGAATGAAGATTTATTTTGGTCGCCGAGCGGACATGATGATTTTTATAAATAATACTTTCATAAATTTATCTAACCTGCAGTACAAAACAACCCTTAAAGGTTTTCTTCTGAAAGTTAGAATCTGCTACGATTCCAGTTACACTTTTTTATTTCACCTCTAATTTGCCATAATGGTATAATTCCAAAGAATTAGAACTGAAACTCCAGGCACTAAAAACTATTATAATTGTCAGATTGAGGATAAAAATGTGAATTATCACGAAGCAGAAAAACTTTTGGGTTCTTCATACTCACAACTGCGCTGTCAACATACAGAACGCGGCCACAATTACATTAAAATCCACTGGGAGCGGTATGTAAATTTGCTAACAATGATGCCGCCGGTAAACTCAAAAACCCGTGTTCTTGAAATTGGCGCATCAATCCTATCAGCACATCTTCATTTAACCTATTGCTGCCCGACAACAGTAATCTATCATGAAAAAGAACCTGAATGGGAAAAACGTTTTTCTGAACTTCAAATTACCTCTTTTGCATCAGATCTTATGCGTGATAAACTCCCGGTTCAGGATAATTCATTCGACCTTATTCTTTTCAATGAAGTAATGGAGCATTTTCCGCTCCATCCAGCCTTTTTTGTACGCCAGCTTATAAAAAAACTGTCTGATAATGGTGAACTGTTTTTCTCGGTACCCAATTTCGCTACTTCAGAGAAGAGATTACAGCTCCTATTTGGTAAAAACCCGCAGGACAACATGGATGATCAATTCATCTATTATGCTCATCACAGAGAACCGGTAATGAAAGAGTGTATTGAACTTATTGAGAGTTGTGGTGGAAAAATAATCGAGAACAGATGGTTTGAAGGGGATGGGGATACTAAGCTGCTTGCCAGAATAAAGCGTGTCCTCTTCCACCTTTACCGAAAGCGAATACATTTTCTGATACATTTTCTGGTACCTTCAACAAGACGTTACATTTTAATCCGTGCAATTAAAAACGAACAATTTAAAGATACGTCTCAGGGGACGCGGGGTCGGACCATGGTAACTAATTGATTTTACTCATTAAACGCCCCAAAAAACCATGTTTTCAGAGCTTAGAAACCCTTTTTTTGTATCAAAAACTATTGAATAAGGAACTGCCGGCACTCGCAAAAACAATTTTCTTCACCTATAACCGTTTTCTCTTCCTTTTACCCTGAAACCAAGCTTTTCTTTTACCTCAGAAATAAACCTCTTATCACCTGCAACAACACTTTATGTCTATTTAGAGGCTTTATAATTTGATGTTGAACAATAGTTTAGAACTGGAAGAACGAATCTTTTTTCAGCATGAAACGACCAATATAGCCAGCGTTTTTTGTCTCGTCAAACTCTGACAAGAAACCTCTTTTATAACAGCGGTAAGTAATGTGCCGAATATAACCGGGAAGAAATAGTATCTGTTTGCTCTCAAAATAATTAATAGTATAAAATGAGGTATAAATCTTAAAGGCATCTTTTTTAGTTTAAAAACAGATGTTTAAGACCGAAAATGGTGGTTTTTGAAGTGTTATATTCTTTAACGACAGGCAGTTACTGCGGTCCGACCCGAAGCTCTGTATGATCCCAAAGACGAACCCCTTATAAACTGTGGTTAGGATCTCCCTGTCAACAAGGGGTTTGTGACCCCTTAAATATGAAAAATGAACATGGCTTCCGATTACGTAAATTTACTTTTTTGTTTTAATGTACTTTAAATACACAAGATAATTAACTCCGGTTTTCCTGGAGTATTTTTGTTTTATTCTGGCGTACTCCTTAAAACCTATTCCGGTATATAAATTAACTGCCGCAATATTCGTATCCGCTACTTCGAGAATAAATTCATTATAATCTGCTTCGCTTATAATATGTTTTATTAACGCAGTTGCAATTCCACGTCCTCTGTGTTCTTTTGACGTAGCTACGAACTCAATTGACCCTGTACCGCTGTTTGCGCCAGGAGTTGTCTTACAGAATTCATGTTTTAACAAGTAATAAGAAATAGTTCCTTTGAAAAATCCAAGGTGTTTGCCGAACTCACGCCTGTTAAGTTCTACAGTTGACTCTGTAGATTCAGCGCAACCTGACATTCCAACTACTTTATCATTATCAATGGCAATAAAGAATTTATGTAAGAAGAATATGTGATTAAAAACCGCCTTTAATTTCTCATTATCTTTCGAGAAATATGTCAGCCATTGGCCAAAACCCTCAACAAACAGTTCTGCCATTTTACTTCTGATATCAAAATCCAGTTCACTGGCCCGTTTAATCACAATCATATATACTCCTTATTAATCCTGATTGTCACCCGATCCAATATGGTACTCACCCGCATCGTAAACAGGATTATCTCCGTCAAAGTCCTTGGGGGTACATTATATTCTCACTCGTAGAGTGTCTGTTTAAAAATCCTGAAATTCCCCAATCATAGTTCTGAAGTGATGTGTACGAAAAGATAAGCCCGGCTGGGGAGTAACCCAGGGTCGGACCATGGTAACTAATTGATTTTACTCACTAAAAGTCCCAAAAAACCATGTTTGCAGAGCTTAGAAACCCATTTTTCGTATCAAAATCTATTGAATAAGGTGCTGCCGGCACTCGCAAAAAACAACTCTCTTCATCTATAACCGTTTTTCTTTCTTTTACCTTGAATCCAAGCTTTTCTTTTATCTCAGAAATGAATCCTGCATCACCTACAGCAACACTTTTTGTCCATTTAGGATCTTTACGGTGTTGTTGCTTTAAACACGTTTGATCTATTTGTTCTTTATATTGAGATACGAAACTTTCGATTGTAGAGAAACCACATAAACTTTTCAGCATTTTTCTGTCAATCAATGAATAGCGCTGAGGAGGGCTTACGATTTCATTAAAACCGGTATACGGATACTCCCGCGGATGATTAACAACACCAGCTCTGTTCATATTCAGATCAATATATCTCAAACACCGAAACAGGTGCTCATTTTGCATGACGATAGTAGCATGATACCGGTCTTCCCAAAATGAACCGCTTCGCTTTTTTCTCAGATTGTATTCCTGTGCAACTCTCCCTGCAACAAGCTGCATACTTTTGGCGACAGCGTCATCAGTTTTACTATAAGCCAATAAATGAATATGATTTGATGTTACACAATAGTTCAGAACTGGAAGACTGAATCTCTTTTTAGCCTGAAACAACCAATATAGCCATCGTTTTTTGTCCTGGTCAAACTTTAACAGAAAATCTCTTTTATGACATCGGTGAGTTATGTGCCAAATATAACCGGGAATAAAATATCTGTTTGCTCTTGGCATAATTAATAATATAAAAGAGTATAAATCTTAAAACCATCTTTTTTAGTTTAAAATAGTGTGTTTAAGGCCCAAAGTGGTGGTTTTTAAAGCGTTATTTTCTTTAACAACAAGCAGTTACTGCGGTCCGACCCGAAACGCCCCCGGGAAGAACTTTGCTTCAGGCGATTCGTGAATTTATCTTTTTCATATAGATAAAAATCCCAATCAGCCATTTATCAGGACAACCCATGATCAAAATACTGACAACTGCAATTCTTTTAACTATCTCCTTATACCAAAACACGCCTGCTTTCTATGACTCGCTCTGGAATAAATTCGATCATGCAAAAAAGAACAAACTTCCCAAAACTGCAGATCAAACACTTGATACTATCATTGAATTATCCTCTGCCGGAAAAAAACATGCTCATTGGCTCAAAGCGGTCTGCATCAAAGCATTACAATCAGAAAAAGATGAAGGTTCAGTATTCATAGTCGATCGGATAAACTACCTTGAGCAGAAACTTAAAAATGCCAACCCACAGGCAAAACCACTTTTAAAAATTGTATTGGCAAGATGGTATTGGCGCTATTTTGACAGGAATAAATTAAAACACCTTCATTTCAATGAAGATTCCGTTTCCTGCAGCGATTTCACCACCTGGCCCATCAAAAAACTTTTCTCGAGAATTGAATCTCTCTACCTATCAGCTTCAAGTGAAAAAGAAAAACTTTTAAAGATACCTGTGAGTAAGTGGAGCGATTTTCTTGAGCCCGGCAATCTGTGTCAGTCACTCAGACCTACACTTTACGATTTTGTTGCCTGGGAAACTCTTACGTTCTATACAATCGTAGAACAGATAGCCGTAAACCCGGAAGATACTCTCCAAATTGATGCCCAAAGCAATGCATTTGCACCAATAGATTCGTTTCTTGGATACAGGATAGAAAAGTATGATAACTCTCCGGTTAAAAAAGCAATTCTGCTCTATCAAGAGCTTATGAATCATTACCGAAAAACCGGTAATACCAGATCCCTTGTAGAAACAGATCTTCACAGACTTCATTACATTTCTAATACAGCCAAAGGCGACAACAAGAAGCAGATTCTGATTAAAAGACTGAATGAACTTTCAGAAAAATATGATAGTGAAAAATTCGTGGAGGTAAACGCAGTGATCTCATTTCGTCTGGCATGTGCATTATTGGACGAGGAGGAATATGTCAGTGCACATAACATTGCCAGAAATATTTTAAAAATTACAAATGATTCATTGATGCGAATTTCATTTGAAGTGATGATTGAAAGAATTACCAATAAGCAATTTAATTTTTCTTCAGATAATTTTATTTATCCAGGCAAACCATGGAAGATTAAAACAGAATATAAAAATGTTCCAAAAGTTTACTTCAGGGCTGTGAGGGAAGATGTAAGAACCGAAATACTTCATGTTAAAAATTGCTGGAGCACAGAGAAAATTAGAAATGATTCCCTGCGCACAGCTGAACTGATACAGCAGAAACCGCAGTTGCAATGGCATATTAATTTTGATTCCACAGAAGACCATAAGAGCAGATCATCAGTTGTAACTATGCCTCCACTTAAAACCGGACATTACAGAATTATTGCTTCATTAGATCCCCAGTTTTCAGAACCCGACAGTATCAAATATACCACAGTTCTGGTAACTCCGCTCTACTTTGTTTCAAGGAATACATCTCCAAACAGTGTGGATTATCTTGTGTTAGATGGGGTTAGTGGAGAACCCTGTCCTGATCTGCCGGTAAAGCTGTATTTCATTCAGGATACTTTATGTCTACCCTGCGACAGTTCTTTTTTTACAGATTCTCTCGGACGCTTCGATCTCACTGGAAATAAAAATTTTTGCATGATGGAAATTATAGAAGAGGATCTTGTACATTATAGAGAAATTAACACATCCTCAATTTCAAGCCACAGCTACCATCACACAAGAACACTTCTCTACACCGACAGGAAAATGTATCGTCCGGGTCAGACAATACATTTCAAAGGAATTTGTGTTTCTTTAGATGAGTTAAATGACAATTACCAGGTCTTACCGAACTATGAAGTTGAAGTGGTTTTCATTGATGCAAACAGAAAAGTAGTTTCTAGAGAAACATTGGTAACAAATGATTTTGGAAGTTTCAGTGGTACATTTTCAGCACCATTTTCTTTGAGCGGTCATGCAGAAATCATTGCAGAAAAACCTGGGAAAGATACCAATTTAAGAGCTGTCCGTTTGGGATCTGCCTCTTTCAGAGTAGAGGAATACAGATTGTCCACTTTCAGTGTGCACCTGAAAGAACCCCAGGAAGAATTTATCGTTGGTGATACAATTCGGATTAAAGGAAAAGCACATTCTTTTTCAGGTGGCACAATCTCAGATGCCCTGATAAAATACAAAGTCACCCGTCATACCCGTTTCCCTGTGTGGAGAAAGTACTTTTATAATCAACAGCACAGTCGCACCGACGAGATCATTGCAGGTGAATTAATGAGCGAAAGGGATGGAAGCTTTTATATACCATTTCCTGCAACTCCCGACACGCTTGATTGTAAAGATGATTACCCCGTATACAGGTACAACGTTAATGTCACAGTGACAACATCTGATGGAGAATCTCATAGTGAAAAAAAAGATGTTTTTGCCGGATACAACACAATGGAGCTTAATTTGTCTTTAGATAATAAGTATCCACCTGTTGAAAATAAGTCTTTTAATCTGAATATCGATTCCCGAACACACAACGGAGCTCCGGTAGTATCCAAAGGCACTTTGATTTTTTATCGGCTTAAACAACCCTCTAAACCAGTTTTGCTGGATTTTATAAATGTAAGAGATTACAGTAACAGACTTCTTGAATATGAAGAGGGGTTTGACTCAAACTGGAAGCGCTGGCCTGTAGAGAGGAAAAGTACATCAATCACTTATGATGAAGTGCAAAAACAAGTAACTCTAAAACTCAAGAACGGACTATACAAAGTCGAAGCAGTATCGAAGGATTCACGCGGCTCTGAAGTCAAATCATACCTGTTTTTTAAGGTGCTTCCATCACATTCAAAACGAAAATTCCCTGTTAAGCTTCCCTCTTACAGTGTGGGATCTGCCGATTCAGCTAATGTGGGAGATACGGTACACTTTTTCAGGGGTACAGGTTTCGAATCTGGCAGAGCACTGATAGAGATTGTTTATGCAAATGAACTCAGAGAAAATTACTGGACAGATCCGGAAAGGACCATGCACTCATTTTCTCTTCCCATAAAAGACAAACACAGGGGTGGTATATCCGTTTTTATTACTTTTGTGAAAAATTATAAAACCTGGACACATTCTCACTCTGTAGCAGTACCCTGGAGTAACAAGGTGATTTTATGCTCACTCTCTACATTTCGCTCCAAAATGGTTCCTGGTGAAAAAGAAAAATGGAAAGTAACTTTCATGGGTAATGAAAGCGAAGAACTGGGTGATGTTGAAGTGTTGGCCATGATGTACGACATCTCTCTTGACCAAATTTACCCGTACCATTTCAGGGAACCGAACCTCTTTAGAATGAGCCGGTTTTATCGTGAAACTAAGACGAACAATCGCCAAACAAACTTTAAAAATCTCGGAAAACTTTCCTGGCCCGGAAGGTACCCGGCATTATCTCATTTCAAATTGCCTTACGAAATTGACGCGCAAAGACCTGGTGATTATCTGATAGGTGGTCTGATGGGTGGAGGTGGTGGCGGCGGACTTGATCTAAAAAAACGAGAAAAATCGTATGTTTTGTTTGATGACATCAAGGTGAGAAAAAATCTGGATGAAACGGCATTCTTTTACCCTCATTTGCAAATGGAAACTGACGGAACAGTATCTTTTGAATTCACTGCTCCGGAAAAATTGAGCGGCTGGAAACTTTTATTGCTTGCCCACGACAAAGAGTGCAGAAACGGTACTCTTGTTGCAGAGTCAATCACACAAAAAGAACTGATGGTTCAACCCAATCCTCCGCGATTTTTAAGAGAGAACGATACCATTCAATTTACCTCAAGAATTACAAATATGAGAGATTCGGTTTCTTGTGTGTTTGTTAACCTTGAACTGAATGATCCGGAGAATGAAGAGGGGCTAAATGATTATTTCAAAGTTGAAAACAGCACTGTTGAAATAACGCTGGCCCCAGAGAGTTCAGGAAGTGTCTCTTGGGAAATCATCGTACCACAAGGCGCACAAACATTTACATATACAGTAAAGGCCCGGTCAGAAACTCATACTGATGGAGAAGATGGTATTATCCCGGTTCTTTCATCGCGATTACCACTCATCGCATCCACCCCCATTACGATAAACGGCCCAGGAAGTAAAGAGATAGTTTTTGGACCATTAGCCAAACTTGATTCATCCACCACTATGGAAGCAACTACCCTTACACTGCAAATGAATTCAAACCCAGCCCTGGTTGCGCTATCAACCCTGCCCTTTCTTATCAATTATAATCATGAGAGTTCAGAGAAGCTCTTTAACAGTTACTTTGCAAATACGCTGGCAATACACCTGAAAAGAAACCACCCGTATATCGAACACTATTTTCAGGATCTGCTTAAAGAAGAAGACATTCTCTCCTCTCTTGAAGACAGTCGTTTTAAAACCATATCGGTTGAGAATACCCCCTGGTTACGCAGAGCAGAATCTGAGAATCAAAGATTGCGCAATAGTGCAATCTTGTTTTCTGACAGTGCTTTGGCTCTGAACCAGAAAATCTCGCTAAACAAACTCAGGGAAATACAGCTTACTAATGGTAGTTGGCCATGGTTCAGTGAATATCCCAACATTTTTCTTACTTCATATATTGTATCCGGGTTTGCACGGTTAAAAAGATTGAGCGTACCGGTTGACCTCAAATTAGTCAGAAAAGCCGTTAACTTTCTCGATAATTACTACATGGAGCGGTATTTCAACCCGCAAGACAGTATAGAAATTTCTTATCGTAACTTCACCTTTTATTTATATGCAAGAAGTTTTTATCTTGAGGAAATACCACCTGACGATTCATTACAAAAATTTTTCAATGCTCATGTTGATACGCTTGAATCAAACTGGACCAGATTAAACTCACTTATGAGTGAAGCACAAGCCGCAATTGTTTTTCACCGGTTTGGGAAAACCCAATCCGCACAACTTATCACGCAATCGCTTAAAGAAAGAAGCTTATATAATAAAGAAGAGGGAAGGTCTTGGAAAAATTACAGAAATCGCTGGTTCTGGTACCATGCACCAATTGAAACCCAGACAGTAATTATTGAAGCTTTCAATGAGATTTTAAAGGATAGTGTTACTATAGAACAATGTAAAACATGGCTGATAAGAAACAAGCACACTCACTCCTGGAGGTCATCAAGGGCTACTGCTGATGCGGTTTATTCGCTTTTTATGAATGAAAAAAAACAGGTTGAATCAGATGTGGTACGTGTCTCTTTGGGCAGTATAGATTGTACACCAGATCTAACAGAAAGCAGATCCGGATATTATGAGAAAGCGTTTTCTGCCGATAAAATTAACAGCAGCCTTCAAAACATTTCTCTATCCAAAAATTCACAAGGCAGTGCCTGGGGTGGAATCTTTTTTGAATTTTTCGATGATATAAAGCAGGTCTCTTCGCACAAATCAGAGCTTAGTATAAATAAAGAGTTGTTTGTTTACAATTACATTGGAGGGGAAAGTGTTAAGGTTCCCCTGACCAAAAGTGTCAGGGTTGGAGATTTAATTAAGGTTAAACTCACAATAAATACAGAGAGAGACATGGAATTTGTGCACCTGTCCGACATGCGTGCAAGTGGTACAGAACCGGTAGAGACACTCTCAGGATATCGGTTTCAGAGCAGACTTGGGTATTATCAGGTAACAAGAGATCTGGCAACCCACTTCTATTTTGATTATTTGCCGAAGGGAACCTATACTCTGGAGTATGAATTGAGAGCTCGTCATGCCGGATGTTTTCAGAGCGGGCTGGCACAGATAGAGTGTATGTACGCTCCAGAGTTTAACAGCTTTTCAAACAGTATACCTGTCAATATAGTGACCAATTAAATATTTTTATCCTGAAATTGAACTTCTGATTAATTTTGGCTCAAAGAAACTGGAATTTATAAAAGACTGTTCAAAAAAAATCAGAATATTTCTTGTTCTTCATGCTCTTTCTTACGAAACAGATTGTCGAGTAGAACGGGCAGTTACCTGCCCAACCCCTCACAGAACCGTACAAGCAGCTTTCCCACATACGGCTCCTCCTTCGGTTAGTTCGAATCTTGCTCCGGGTGGCCTCCTTGCCTCCTTGATTATGGCTCATTGCCAGATTGACCGAATTTCGGTTTTCTGATTTCGAATTTTTAATAGCTACTGCAGGGGGGGCGTGTGCGATAGGCACCCCAGATGATCTGATCTTAATTCTCAATTCCAGATTCCAAATTTAATCCCAAATATTCATCATAATTTATAACAGCTGCAATGAATTCCCCCGGTGGGTACGCAATATCAGGTCTTTAGCAATATTTAAAATTTACCGATGCCAAACATTATTTATTCACAAAATAAACATACAAGCACTATATACTCTTTTACTGATTTACCATTATATATGTTATCGAACACCAGAATAACCTAAAACTTACAATCTGCTATTGCGAAAAACAGCGCAATAATGTATTATCCAATTGAGATTGAATCTCAGTATCAGATATTAGGATCTGTTAGCAGTTCCGATTTCAATTACTCAGAAATCATCTGGCTTAGACCTGAATCAGACGATTCAGGTTAGATTTGATTACAACAATTTCATATTTAAGCAACAGTTAACTTTTCGATATCACACCCCAAAAGTTCATAACTGTCAGAAAGGACCATATATAATGAAACGATTAGTGTTAACGGCAATTCTGCTTTTTGGAATCATTCATGCTTCTCATGCAGCAAGGCCATTCGATACCGATGATGCAGGTACTGTGGCGCAAGGCGAATTTGAAATCGAAACAGGAACAGACTTCGGACGAGATCTTTTTTCGGGAAACATGGGTGTAATACATGGGTTGACAAATCGCATGGATGTCGCACTGGAAGGAAATTACCAGAGATTTCCTAAAAATGAAAGAGAATTCTCTGCCGCTCAACTCGGGCTTAAATTTTCACTCATTCCGGACCTCATTTCAATTTCCGCTCAAGGCAGTTTCGGTGATAATGTCTATGCATCAACAATCATCCTTTCAAAACGATTCATGTCCTTTACCATCGATGCCAATGTGGGAATCGAAATAGCCGGAAACAGCAACGATTCAGATGTTTCTTTCGCTTTGTGCTGTCTCTACGAAGGTGATCGTTTCAGTGCCGGTGCCGAAATTACCGGGATCAGTAACGGTGATAAAACCTGGTTAGCAGGTGGAAACATGGCAGTTACCGAATGGCTTGCGGTTGATATGGCAATTACCTCCGATTTTGATAAATCTGCACAGATAAAAGGTTTAGCAGGCCTGACCTTTTTCTTTTGACTGTGGGGTCGAAGCTTGAATTCGGATGTGCATTATTTTGCTTTTTTGATACTCTGTTTTTCCATATTTAGTATTTGGTAATCTTAAGGAATAAATATGAAATCGATGCTATTAACCAATATAGCAGCATAACTGTGTCTATTATGTCGAACATCCTTATCCACTAAATCAAGTTATCTACCAGCCATAAAAAGAGTATAACCTTAAAACTATCTTTTTTAGTTTAAAAACAGATGTTTAAGGCTAAAAATGGTGGCTATTTAAGCGTTATACAATTAAACATCATGCAGTTACTGCGGTCCGACCCGCCCCCTTGGCACATACTCCTTAAAACCATCTTTTTTAGATTGAAAAAGTGTGTTTAAGGCCAAAAATGGTGGTTTTTAAAGCGTTATTTTCTTTAACAACAGGCAGTTACCGCGGTCCGACCCGACTATCCAAAACCTGCTGTAAATCCTGACTGTTTCTGACAGCAACCAGTTCCCTGTTGTCAACCATCACCATAACCGGGCCGGTTACCAGCAACTCATCAAGAAACGCCTTGTGATTTGTCAAAACCTCAGTATCTTTTTTTGCGACCTCTGCAAGTGAATCAATATTAATACCGGTTTTTTTCAAACTGGTAAACCAATACGAATCAGGGGGATCTTTAATATATTCACGAAGATATTGCACAAAAATTTGATACTCTTTTCCAAGCAGAAGCCAGCGCATAGCCTCCTGATGACGAAACTTTTCCTGTGTACCCCAGTGAACTTCATCGGGATCCTCCTGAAACACCGGATAAATTTTCACTTTCTTATTTATTGAAGAATCGTTTATTACCGGACCCAAAACTTCATCTATCTTTGTGTAAAAAGGATCTACAAACAAAACCATGTCACCCTTAAGATACTCCCTTTTAAAATGATAGTTTTCCTGGACTACCCCCCTCTTAAATAGAAAGTAATCACCCTTCCGCACTAAACCGCTTTCTATAGACATATAATTATGAGCATGCTGTACATCTTTTTCGAAAAGATATAACGGTAACGCAGCCGGATTAAACTTTTTTATCAATTCCTGCCCTTTCGCAGAACTGTACCCAACAATCTCAACATTTGCACCAGGAAAAAGCTCCATAGTCGTTTCAATTATCTCATCCTGAGGCTTCTGGACTGTTGAATCTGCTACAACTGCAATAAACCCAAACGGGAGTGCATCCCTGAATTCGCAGTTTCCAGTACCAAGACATCTGCCAATCTTCCCCTTCTTTTTGCAGTCGTTGTCAGTAAAACACTCGGGCACAGAATCACAAAATGCTGATGCATCTGGTAACATGTTACAATGAACCTTACCCAGACGACTCTTTGAAATTTTGTCTCTGTACGGATAGTTATTGACCAGAAGAGTCGGTGATGCATTTATGTTCTGTCGTATTGATCGTAAATAATGTGCATGAAGAACCTTCTTCCCGTTAGATTTGATCCACGAATCAATTTTTTCCTGATCAATATTAAAATTATTCAGAATTGATTCTGTAGAGCTATAACTTCCTGACCTGATTCTTAAAAACTCTTTCCAGATATCAGGGTAAAGCTCTTTAACAGCACACCACACCATTTCATCATTTACCTCATTTTCACCATGAAGTGAATTAAATACCGTATCACTATCAACATCGCCTATAAACCACAGATTCCACTCCACATCGGGAAAAGCCTCAACAAACTCCATAAACCCTGTTAACGCCTCAAGCCCATAAGGACACATGCTCATAATATACAAATCATAAACAGGCCTGATCCGGGATCTGTTTTCCTGAAGTTTCAAGACAAGGGTACTGTCATCAGGAGTATCATTGTCAACAGGTAACCAGTAACTGTTAATTGCACCAAGTCCTTTATTACCGGTTTCCATTTCAGCTACAGCCAGTGCCTTACCCTGGAAATTAAACTGAAGTATCGGCACATTTTCATTCAATATCACATCGCTGTCGGTTTTTCTATGGCCATTAACGATCAGATCGCATTGGGGAAACGACTTTTCAAGCCTGGCAGACAACTCCTGTCCAAGATGAGAAATAATTATCTGGTAATCTGATTTTTCTGTCATCTCTTTCCAGATTTTTTTCAGCGCCCGCACCGGATCTTTGACAGTAACCTTTTTATCAATCGGAAACAGATTTTCCGTAGTGGTTACTGCTGTTATTGCAAATTCGTGTTCTCCTTTTTTAACAATAACATAAGGATCTGCAAGGTATTTATCGCCAAGAAAACAGTTTGCAGAAACGAGCGGCAGGCTGCACGAACGTGCGTGTTTTACAAGCCATTCTCCTCCGTACTGAAGATCATCATCACCAACAGCTACAGCATCATAATTCATCTGACCCATACCGTTAATTGTTACGAGTGTTCTTATTGAGTCATTCTTACGCCCTTCAGTATACATATCATAAATACCGCCACCGCAAAACCCGCCGGCATCAAGAAGCAGCAGTTCCGACCTTGTACCAAGTGTCTTTAGAATAAAAGATCTTTTTGCAAGCCCGCCTCCCGGTTCCCCCGGACAATCACAGGGCTCAATCATGGCATGCGTTTCACCACTTGCAACAATCCTGACAATGTTCTTTCCGTACACACCAGAAACTGTAAAAGAAAACACTAAACAAAATATAAACCCTCTTGTAATGAAACCCATCAACCCTGCCTTATTTGTTATAAACCACATCAATTATATACGGTAATCTCAAACTTTGCAAATAAATTGCCTGTGATATTTTTCCGCTGTTAAAAAAATCCTGATCCCTGCCGATAATTTCCATACTGCCCCAAAAACAACAAAATCTCGTCAGTTTATTCTCATCAAACGCCTACTGAACCAATCAGTACTGTCCGGTGCTTTTATATTTCATTAAAGCTACAATCAGGAGCATTTTTCGCGCAAGTTTTTAACAAAGTGCTCATAAGAGGATATCCCCTCACTGCTCCGGAAACGATCCCGTCCACAAGCAACATTTCTTTCCTGTCATTACTAAACCGATAGATGTATCTACAGAGCAATCCTACTGTGCTTTTACAATAAAATAGTTCTTCTTCCCTTTCTGAAAAAGCAGGTATTGTCCTTTTATTAACTGTGAATCATTTATTATTACCGACCCATCGGTAATCTTCTTTTTGTTAACTGAAAGCCCCCCCTGTGCAACCATCCGTCTTCCTTCACCTTTTGATGAGAATATTGATGTTTTCTCAGAAACGAGTTCTATGACATTAATACCTTTTTCAAGTTCAATACGCG
>Ga0079223_10000266_pt1 | contig 24376 bp, 28 predicted proteins | sample Stecom2011_FD_75072 | JGI IMG/M metagenome (GOLD analysis project Ga0079223, IMG submission 75072) | Agricultural soil microbial communities from Utah to study Nitrogen management - Steer compost 2011 | ecosystem: Environmental > Terrestrial > Soil > Agricultural land | place: USA: Utah...
GAAATTGCGGTAGACTTTGAGAGTGAAAGAGGGAACCCTATCGTATTAACGAATGGGTCATTGTGTCGTATGCAGACGGCAGCGAAACAGTCGCAGATTGAATCTAAGACGTATCACATTTTATGGATAGATGAAACGCAAGACGTAGACGATATGAAGTTGCGTAAATCGATACACCCTATGGGGGCTAGTACGAACGCTACCTTGATTAAGATTGGTACTCCGAATACAAAGAAAAGTTCCTTCTATGATACGATTAGACGGAATATCCGATTGCAAGGTGAATATGGTGGGAAACAGAACCACTTCCAAGCGGACTATAAAGAGGTACAGAAATACAACCCTCGATACCGTAAATATATCGAGAAGGAAATTGAACGTTTAGGGTATGATTCAGACGAATTTAGAATGGCATATCGTCTACATTTTATTTTAGAACGTGGTATGTTTGTGACTGAGGACGTTCTAAAAGAATGTTATAATACGAAATTGCAACTCAAGGAAACGTCTAGGGAACATTGTGTGGCGGGAATTGATATTGCGAAATCTGAGGACAGTACCGTTGTGACCGTGTTAGAATTAGACTGGGAAAACGGGTATGAAGATGAAAATACGGGACAAGTCCGACCACATAAGAAACTGATTGGGTGGTTGGAATTAAAAGGTGAGGACCACGAGAGCCAATTCTATCAAATCATGGAGTTCTTAGGAAACTATAACATTCAGACAATCTTCATAGATTCAACGGGTAAAGGTGACGCAGTTGCGGACCGATTCATTTATGCTTTACCTGATGTTCATGTGGAACCTTACACGTTCTCAAGACCATCTAAGTCGGAGATGTGGAAGGCGTTACACCGTGAGATTCTCGCTAGACGGATTGAAATACCATATCATAGTCGTACAAGGCGGTTACGAACATTCAAAAGGTTCGAGAGCCAAATGCTCGATTTAGAGAAGGATTATGCGGGTCAATTAATGGTCTGCAAACACCCTGACGTAAAAGGGGCGAAAGACGACTATTGTGATAGTTTGGGATTGGCGAACCTAGCGGCGGAGAGTAATTTCATGCCGGAGGTAGAAGAATGGGACAACCCTTTATATGATAGTTACCGTAGATGGTAACAATACCCTAATGGAGTGTTATCGGGCGGGAACGGGACCTTTTAGGTTCCTACCCCCAAAAGGGACCATATCGTTTCCCCCTTTGGGGAGTGTAAGCGGAAAAGAGAGGGGACACCATGAGATATACAACAGTGGCTAGAAAACTATATGGAGAAAAATGTGAACTATGCGGGTGGGGTAAAGCTACGGCGGACGTACACCATATTGATTATCAAGAGCATTGGTCTTTTGAAAGGGATTTGCGGAAACTTCATGATGAAGGAAAGATGGACGAGTTCCACGAACTTCAAAAGATGGCTTTGATGAGTGGGTACGGTATGTATAATACGGTCACTAGACAATTACCTAAAAACGACAATCCTATTAATCTTGCGGTCTTGTGTCCGAATTGTCATAGAGAGGTACACCACTTTGATTTAGGGATTCGGATTCTCAAATCCTTACCGCCGAGAAAGAATGTATCTCAACAAACTATTAAACTATTGGGAGGGTAAGAGATGAAACTAGAAAGAGAAAAGAAAAGTTCCGGTTGGGCGGGAATCATTGGCTTAGGAATAGGTGCTTTTCTAGGGATATTGCTATTATGGTTTATCGTAATGTCTATCCTATCTCTAATTGTCAACTGGGGTGTAGGTTTTGTACTAGACTATGAGATTGGATTTTGGAGAACTTTCGTAGGCTTATGGATTCTTAGTATCTTAGGAAATTTGGTATTCAAATCTAATAAAGGAGGAAGTAAAGAGTAATGAGTAAGATTATTGTATATTCAAACACGGATTGTTCTCCGTGCAAATTTGTGAAGAAGTATTTAGAGGATAAAGGTGTAGAATTTGAGGAACGAAACATTTCTAAAAACGACAAGTATCAAGAGGAACTGATGGAAATGGGTTATATGAAGGTTCCAGTAGTCGTGAAAGAGTTTGAGAAAGAGGCTCCACACGGGAATGTTAGAAAATCAGTAGTCGGAACAAACTTCGGTGCGATAGACGAACTATTAGAATCTTTTGAATAATAGGAATTTTCATATAATTTGTTGACACTTTTACTAGAATAAACTATACTAAGAGGTAGTTAGTGTATTCCTTTTACCATATAAAACACATATTACAAAGAATTGACACGGCAATTTGATATTGAATAGACAACAGAACCATAGAAGGATATGTTCCCTATGTTTCTGCCTACGGGTGTATTGTCTATTTGATAGAGTTGCCGTTTTTATTTTGTCAATTCGAGGGAGGTTGCTCTTTTGAAAAACTGGGATTTTGTGCAAGTAAGCAACATGGACCTAACTCAATTTGATAGATTTGGAACACCGATTAAAATACCTTTCGGGTTGGTGAATCCAAACTCCGGTGTAATCTTAGTAGATGAATCCGGAAATCAAAAATTAGGTATTTTTGACCCGAAAGTTAAAGGAGTAAGACCTTTAACCAAAAACAACCCGATAAAAGGAATGAAACCGAAAAACAAAGACTTGAATCTTCTATATGATTACTTACAAGATGATGAGGTTGAAATCATCATTGTAGACGGTCTTTTCGGAACTGGTAAAACCTCAACAGTAATGGCTCACGCTTGTCAAAACTTTTATGATACTGGATTTAAACTGGCTCTTACTAAGCCGCACGTTCCGGTAGGAAGAAGTTACGGACATTTGCCGGGAACCATTGATGAGAAAACCGACCCTGAGTTTGAATCTTACTACCAATACATCAATAAATATCAACAAAAACCAATCGAGGTACTAAAGGCGTTGGAACAAATTGAGGTTGCTCCGCTTGAATACATTCGAGGACGGGATATGCCGTATTGGTTGGTTGTTGATGAGGCACAAAATCTTAGTCGTGAGGAGGCTATTACACTAGCGTCTCGTGTTGCTGATGGCGGGAAGTTAATCCTTTTAGGTGACACTTCCGACTGGCAGAAAGACACTAAGCATAAAGTGGACGGGCTTTCCTTCCTATATAACTTGCTTAAAGATGAAGGCGTTATCGGTTATGTTGAGATGAAAACAACAGAACACGTTCTACGAGGCAGAGTTGCTAAGGCTCTGGCGAGAGCGTTAATGCGAGAAGGTCAATCCGCTTAGGTGGATTCCTTATATAACAAAAATACCACTAAAATAGGAGGTTATACGTTATGCAACGTGGATTTACGAATAGTGCGACTACTCAACCACTAGCACAAAAAGGCAAGGCGGGATTCGCTCAAGGTAAGGCTATGGCGGAACAACGTAAGAACCCAACTGATAAAGCAGTAGCGGGTACTACGAATACAAAAGTCGAAGGAAAACTTAACTAATGAGTGAAAGACCTCACTTAAACGGTGAGGGGGAGTTGGAAGTAGGGGTTCAACAAACTTTTGACCCCTACACCCCACTCTCTCCTGAACAATTAAAGCGACAGTGGGTTGAGAACTATCGCAATAGACCGATTGAATATGAACGTAAGGCGGACAAAAATCGCCGTCAAGCGATTAAAGAAATTTTACAAGACCAAGTAAAACAGTCTGTAAAACCTGATGAACGATTAAATGATATTTTCATGAAACAGATAGGTAAGTAGGTGAGAAAATGGCTAATCCTTATACAAGCGGTTTGGATTTAACGAAAAGCAATACGATAGCGTCTAACCCTTATCTTTTTGATATGGGACTTACGCCCGAGGAAATGGGTAGGGTCCAAGAGGAGTTAGATAATTGGAAGTTCTATAAGGGTCAACAATGGAAACATAGACGACCTGATGGAGAACCTCAAGTAACTGCTAACTACGTTAAGGCGTTTGTGGACAAGGGAGTAGCCTTTTTAGCGGGTAAAGGATTCGCAATCAATACCGAGGCGGAGGCTGAGGATATTACAAAACCATTCTTAGATATGGTTTGGGACGATAACAACCGAGAACTTCTATTCATTGAGATGGCTCAAATGGGTGGAGTAACCGGAAATGCTTTCGTTAAGGTTGCGGTAGAACAATTCGACCATGAGGAAGAACCCTTTATGAACGAATTGTACCCAAAAGGAAGAATCAGATTGATTCTCTTACCTAGTAACTGCGTGTTCCCGAGATTTTACGCTCATGACCGAGATAAAATCATGGAAGTGAATATCGTCTACAAGATTATGATGGACGAGGGCGGACAACTGAAAGAGTACTGGTATCGAGAGCATATTACTCCGGAAACCATTACGGAATATCTAGGAGAAAAGGTAGTCAAAAGACGACCAAACCCTCTCAAGATGGTCAATGTTGTTCCGATTAAAAACATTCCAGTTGCGGGAGAATCTTTAGGACAATCCGACATTAAGGACATCAAACCTATCCAAAAGGAAATCAACGAGAAAATGACCGACATATCGGACATTATCAACTACCACTCGGCTCCAATTACCATTATCAAAGGAGCTAGAGCGAGTAAGTTGGAAAGAGGAGCTCGTAAGGTATGGGGTGGATTACCAAAGGACGCTGATGTATTTAACTTAGAACTGAAATCAGACCTAAGTGCGGCGTTGAACTATGTAGGGATTCTAAAGACCGCTATGTTTGAAATAGGTAAGATACCTGAGAACGCCTTAGGTGCTAAAAAGTCTATCTCCAATACAAGCGGTGTGGCTCTCCATATTGAGAACCAACCACTGATGGAATTAACAAGAACAAAATGGGCGACCTACGGTAAAGGGATTCAACAAATTAACATTCTAATCTTACGTTTTGCGGAACTTTTAGACCTAGAGGATTTTCCTACTGATGAATTTAAGAAACTTCCTCCACGGGTGAGATACGCAAGTAAGGTTGAATTTAAAGACCCACTACCGAAAGACGAACTCATTCAAATGCAACTTATCGCTCAGAAGATGGCTCTTAACCTCAAAACTCGTATTGACGCTCTTAAAGAATTGGGCGAACACAATGCGAAGGAAAAACTTGAGGAGATTAAACAAGAGTTACAAGAGTGGAATGATATGTTGATGGACGTGGGTATTGGTTTAAATAACACTGTCAATGGTGCGAATAAAGCACTTCAAACGAATATAGGCGGACAAGTAAACCGTGAGGAGAAAGCAGACCCGAACAACAAGAAAGATGATAGTGACGAGGAGGACTGATAAGGAATGAAACAAGGTCACCCTCTTAGGTCAAAGATTCTGAATTTTCAGAATAAATTAGACCGATTATGCAGAGATTACGCTTTGCGAGTTGAGGATTCAATAAACCCTATGTATTTCAATTCTTATACAGACCAAATCGGACTTCGAGTTATGGGTGATGATTTCACTAGTGAAGTAGCAACCTTAATCACTCAAGGGATTAGGGAGAGTATTCAAACGACACTAGATAAGTTATTGAAGAAAACAAGGTACTCGCTAGGTGAAAGTGAACGACTTTCTTTAGAGGCGAAAATAGAGAATCAATTGCGAAGAAAATACGTTGGGAAAACTTTGAACGAACGTCTAAATACTTCACAACGGTTTACAACCAGTCGATTGATTCAAACCTATCGACTGATTCAGGCGGGATTGAACCCGTCATGGAGTGATACCTTTTTCAACTCCGGTCAATCGGTATTCTTTTGGAACAACCGATTACTGACGACAGAAATGCTCAGGGCTTATCACTACACAGTACGAGAGTTTGCGAAACATACGAAGGCGAAAGAGATAGAGTTCATATTTGATGAACGACAACTCAAACGCCGAAGTGAGTATCGCCTACTGGCGGACGGTGGACCGTATAAAGTGGAAAATCTACCGGATTATCCACGACCTTACGCCAGTTACATTTTAGAAATTATCTATTAGGAGGAAATCAAAATGGGTGCAGAATTAGAAAAACAAACACAAACGACTATTGATAAAGAAAATCAAACTACACAAACAACGGAAACGAAAACTGAGGAGGTAAAGGCTCCTGAGGTTACTTCTACTCCATCACTAGAGGAAGTAATTAAAACTTTGGCTAGTGCGGGACAAGAGAACCTTATGCAACTGGCTCCAATTAAGGAGTTAATCCAATCTGCTCGTAAGCAAGAGAAGGACAAGCTATATAAAACACTTGAACAAAAAGAGAAAGAGGCTAAAGAGTTCCAAGAAAAATTGGCTCAGGCTCAAGAAACTCTTAAACAATATGAATCTGAAAACCTCTCATTCGAGGAGAAAATGCAAATCGAATTAGAGAAAGTGAAGGCAGAACAACAGGCTTTAGTCCAATCGTTACAAGCGGAGAAGGAGAAAGCTGAACAAGAGGCTCGTAAGAACCGATTGGAGGCTTACAAGGCTGAGAAACTTAGACTGGCGGGAGATGAATTGATTCCCGAGTTAGTCGGCGGTGAAACTGAGGAAGAAATCGACCAATCTATTGAACGTGCGAAAGCGAAGTATCAAGAGATTGCTAGTAAGTTCGAGGCTCAGGTACAAGCCAAAAAGACACAAGAGGTTAAAGAAACCTTTACTGCTAGTGCTCCATCTTCTTCTAACGTACAACCACTAACGAGGGAAGAAATAAGTCGAATGTCGGCTGAGGAATATGCCAAGAACCGTGACCGAATTATGGAGGCTATGCGGTTAGGCATTATAGATTAACAAACTATTAAACAACCAATCATTTTAGGAGGGAATTACAAATGGCAAACCAATTTGCTAGTACGAATCGTGCCGCTACTGCGGGAGTAACGGGAGCAGTCGCTCTTACTCAAACTATCTTAGATGTATTTTCAAAGGACATTATGTTCCATGCACAACCAGTTCTTCGCTTTGAACAATTTGCGGTGAAAAAGACTGACCTTCAAGCACAACCGGGTCTAACTATTAAAATGACAGTTTACAACAACTTAGAACTTGGCGGTAAACTTCAAGAGGCTGTTCCAATCGAAACTCAAGCGTTATCTGCAAGTCAACGTGAGATTACAGTTTACGAATACGGTAATGCTGTATCTGTAACTGAACTCTTATTACAAGCGTCATTTGACGACACTATGGCTAATGCGGCTAAGTTGTTAGGTATGGACTACGCTAAAACTCTTGACAACGAGTTGAAGAATACTGTTCTTTCTGGTACTCAAGTTGTTTATCCGGGAGGTAAAACGGCTCGAAACCAAATCGAGGCTACTGATATCTTTGATGGCGAGGTTATCAAGGACGTAATCGAAGTTCTTGCTACGAACAACGTTGGTAAATACCAAAACGACCATTACGTTATGTTCATTCACCCTCACCACGCTAGAGGAATCCGTAACTCTCATGAGTTCCAAGAGGTAACTCGTTACGGAAAACAATATGCAGGTGAGATTGGTAAGATTCATGATGTGGTATTCATTGAAACAACTCAAATGCCTATCCTTGAAGGAGCGGGTGCGGATGGAACTGACGTTTACCAAGCGGTTGCTTTCGGTGAGAACGCTTATGGATTGGCTACTGCTCTACCAGTTGAAATGCGTGACGGTGGTATCGAGGACTTCGGACGTATTCACAAACTGGCATGGTACTCCATCTTTGGTACGGCTATCTTAGAGGATTCTAATATTGTTCGTGTTGAAACTGCTTAATTGACTTTTATCAGGTTAAGAATCTTAACTGGGTCTCCGGTTAAGATTCTTAACACACAAAATAAACTATTAAATAAAGATTATTGTCGATATTTAATAGAAAGCTAAAGGGAGGACTTTTAGGTGACTAAAAAGGTTGAAGAAGTAGTAGAAACAAAAACTACGGCAAAGAAAACTACTCCGACAAAACCGAAAGTAGTTGAGCCAAATCTTGTAAAGGTGAAATCGAAAATCGGCGGTAAGAAATTTATTGCGGGTAAATGGTATTACTTTGAGAAGGACAAGGAAATCGAGGTCACTCAAGAAGTGAAACGTGTCTTATTGGAGGCAAATGCCATCTACATTTAAGGTGGTGAATAAATTGGCTGATTTAAAAACTCTTGCTACACGACTGGAAACTATCGTGCAAGATGAAGAATTTCCTATTACACCGGAAGAATATGAGGCGGAAATTGAGGCAAGTGCGTGGGCTTTAGGTTATGAAGGTGTAGAAGATATACCGAATAAAGCAATACCACTTGTTCTTTTAAAGAGCCAAGTGAATCTCTACTATATGTTATCGGGTAAACACGCCCGACACCATAGGGTGCGTATAGAGGGAGATATGGAAATTCACTCGCAACAAACGGCGGAGAATTATCTGAAACTGGCTTACCGTATGGAAATAAGGCTAGATAAAGAAATGGCTAGACTGGCTGAGAACATTGAGAATATAGAGGCAACTCGTTATCGTGTGTCTACTATTGGAAATGTACCTCGCTCCAATGGAGGTAGGTACGAATGAACTTAGGTTATCAAAAACGACTAGCTGAAAAATTCAATAAACAAGTTCTGAAATATGGCTCGGATATTGAATACTTCAAATACGACCCATCTACCGAACGAAACCATTATGGCGAAACTTTGGGAACGAAATACTTACCTCCCGAAACCTTCCGAGTAATCTTCAAAATCTATCCTTCTCGGGACGATTTAGAGGAATTTGGAATGGACTTAAATACGGAGGTCATTGTACGAATCCCTTATCACCAGTTAGAGGAAAAGGGAATTGAACCTTTCCAAAACGACAAAATCGTACTGAATGGAATCGACTACTTTGTTCATCAAGTATCAGGTCAAGGTCATATCCGAAACTTACCTATCTTTGTGGCGGTAGGTTGTCAACGAGGTGCTTATACAAATGGCAAGTAGTGTACGATTCTCAGGGGCTTTATACAACAACCGACATACATTTCAGGTTGCCGGACAACGGTTAAACCGGAACGCTAAACGGGCGGTGAAGGAAGTAGCCGATATGTACGAACAGTCGATATGGACTATGTTAGAAATGGGTACACAAATATGGGGTACGCCGGACACGGCTTACTACCGTAGGAAAAAGGATATGTTCTTAGAAAAACACGGCTTACCGAATCAAGGACCGTGGATTAAAACGGGTGCATTGGTTAGTAACATCAAGTCTGAGGTTACGCAAGATGGTAACAAACGATTCAGGGCATGGGCGGGATTCAAAGAAGGAACTCACCCGTCAGGTATGAAAGTATCGGAGTTAGTCAATCGACTAGACTGGGATATGCCTTTAATCGAACCTGCATGGGAAAGAATCAAGCCGAGGGCTATGGACATTCTTAGAAACATTGGTGATGGAATCTTGAGATACGAAAGGGGTTGGTAATGATGGATAGTGTATTTATTGAAGATATTGATAAATTCTTTTTAGAAACTATCAATGTTCAAGGTCTTGTACCTTCCAAACCAACAGACCCCGAATATCCTTCATGGAAGATGGAAAAGGTTCCAGTGATTTATCACCTTCCTGAGAGCGGGATTGCTCCTGATTTTGACCAAAATATTGTAACTTTGTTCTTATACGATATGCAACTGGACACTGAACGGTTGCAATCTGATATAGATTTGGTAATCGATAGGGACGAAACTGAATTTACAATCACCACTAAGAAAGTACCAATTCCATACAAACTATTTTATCAATTTGACTTATGGAGTTTGAAACAGAGTAGTTTGGTGCGAATGGTTCAAGACTTCCAAATGCAATTCCAACCTAGAACTTCCATCTTAGTACCGGACCACAAAGACGATTTACATGACTTATTTATGGAATTATGCTCAAGCCGTAATGCGGACGCTACTCTTTGGGCGAACGCCGCTCATAAAACGGACAAGCGATTCTTTAGGAGAATATTTAGGTATTGCGTTCATGCAGAACTAGATAGTTCTAAGGTTCAAGTTCACCAAATGGTGAAAGAGGTCAATATCAATGACCCAAATCCAATGTAAAAGTAGGTGATGTGAACAATGCGAAAAGTATTAAACACCGCTCAGTACGGCGTTCATGTGGTACTTGGAGGCGAACAATTCCGCTTTTCTGCTAGGGAACTTAAACCACTTCCGGCTAGATTAGTAGAAACTGATGAGTTCAAGCAGTATTCTACACTAGTCAATATGGGAATACACCGAGATTCCAATACTGAAACCGAAATCAAGTCACATGAGCCTGAGGTTTCCACAACGGCTCCCGAGGTAGAAAATGCCTCAGTCGTGTTGGAACCAAATGCGAATGTGGTTGATGATAAATCAACAAAAGTACAAGTGGTAGAGGATATTGAAGTTGAAGAAAAACCAAAACCAAAGCGAAAACGGAAAACCACAACTAAAACAACTGATAAATAATTAGGAGGGAATAACTAATGGCTGAAATTTTACACCCGGGCGTTTATGTAAATGAAGTGCAAACCGGAAATGCTCCAATCGAAGGTGTAGGTACTTCTACTGCCGGATTCGTAGGGTATGCGAAACGTGGTCCAGTAGGTAAACCAGTATTTGTAACTTCTTGGACTGACTTTGTAAACAAGTTCTCATTTGGACTTGATTCACCATTCATGTCTAATGCGAACCTTGCGTATGCCGTTTACGGATTCTTCCAAAACGGAGGTACAAGAGCTTATATCGTTCGAGCGGCTGGACCATCTGCTAGTAAGGCAAGTGCCGTTTTCACGGACGGTTCGGATAATGAGGTAATCAATGTAGAGGTTATTGACGAGGGGGCTTTCGGAAACAAGGTAACTGTAACTCTTGTGGAAGTAGCAGGAGGAGTAGGTTATGACTTCATAGTTCGACTTGATGGTAACATTGTAGGCGAATATACGAATGTTTCTTTAGACCCTGAGAATGATAACTTCATTGAATATGTTGTAAATGGAATTGACAAGTTCGTTAAGGTAACGGCTACTGGCGTTGCTCCGGCTCCGGTTGAACTGAATGTGGAGAAAGCATTAACGGGAGGTCGTGACGGCTTAACAGACGCTACAGATTCCACATTGATTGACGCTTTCAAGGCATTTGATGAAGTTCGTGCGAACATTCTTGTTTGTCCTGAATCTCAATCAAATGCGGTCAACCAACAAGGTTTGGCTTACGCTGAGAAAACTCTATCATTCTATGTAATGGACGGGCTATTGGACGCTAACCTTGAAACCATTCAACAAGAGCGTGACCAATACAACTCCGAATACGGTGCTTTATACTACCCATGGATTAAGGTCAATGACCCAATCGCTAAAGGGGCAGATAAAACTCGATTCGTGCCAGTTGGCGGACACGTTGCGGGTGTGATGGCTCGTATTGATGGACTTCGTGGAGTATTTAAGGCTCCGGCTGGACTTGATTCTGTGGTACGAGGAGCACTGGATGTTAAGACAGTTGTAACGGACCCTATCCAAGACATTCTAAATCCTAAAGGTATCAACGCTATTCGTCCTATGGCGGGTGCGGGAATTGTGATTTGGGGTGCTAGAACGGTTTCTTCTAACCCTCAGGTACGCTACATCAACGTAAGACGTTCATTGTTATACCTTCGTGAATCACTTCAAAGTGGAACACGTTGGGCAGTATTCGAACCAAACAACGAAGTTCTATGGAACAAAATGACAACTTCTGCGAGAGGATTCCTTTTAGGTGAATACCGCCGAGGAATGTTTAAGGGTACAAGCCCTGATTCAGCGTTCTTCGTTAAGTGTGACGCTGAATTGAACCCTCAATCAGAGATTGACGCCGGACGAGTTAATATGGATATTGGTGTTGCTATTAACAAACCGGGCGAGTTCATTGTAATCAACATTGGTCAATGGGCGGGAGGGTCTCAAGAGTAATCCTTCGGGATTCTCTTTAGTCTCCCAAATAATTAACCTAAGGAGGTAAGATTCATGGGACGTTCTATAGCAAATGACCCACAACAACAATATAAGTTTGCGGTGGATATTGAAGGTATCTCAGGTATCGGGTTCTCTAAAGCAGATGGACTTGAAACTGAGTTAGAGGTAACTGAATATCGTGAAGGTGGGTACGGTGCAACTCGTAAGTTGCCGGGTATCGAGAAAACTGGAACTGTTACTCTTGAAAAAGGAGCGTTTGCTGACAAGACTTTGTTTGAATGGTTCAAGCAAGTAGCAACTTCTCCTGACTTCCGTAAGGTAATCACCATTACGGAGCAAGACCGTCTAGGGAATCCTCGTAGGTCTTGGACTTTATACGAGGCGTGGGCGAGTAAGGTAACAAACCCTTCTTTAGACGCTAGTTCTTCTGAGGTTGCGGTAGAATCGATTGAGATTCAATTCGAAGAAATCGAGTAGTAACAAGGGGTAAGGGCGAATAAAACCCCTTACCCTTTATTTCATTTAAGGAAGTAAATATGGTGGGGCGACAAGGCTAAAATATAAAACTATTGGAGGAATTAAAAATGGCAAACTTTGAATTTGATACTATGACAGTGGATTTATTGGCGGGTTATAAGGACAAAGATGGAAATGTTCATATGGACGCTGAGATTCGTGAAATGACAGGTGTGGACGAGGAGGATATCCAAAAGCCTGATATTCGTGCAAACATGGGTCGTATTATTACGACTGTATTACGTAACTGTGTAGTGCGTATTGGTACTCTTGAAAAATCTTCTATGAAACTAACAGAATGGGAAAAGATTATGAAAGAACTTTTCTTAGGTGATAGAGATTTACTTATGATGAAAATTCGTGAATTCACTTATGGTGAAGAATTGGAACTACCATTCAAGTGTCCATCTTGCCGACAAGAAGGTAAGCACATTCTTGAGTGGGATGAAATTGAAATCGAGGACATTAACGTGGACCCTTATTCTGTACCATTCTCCTTGAAGAAAGGTGCAAGAAATAAGGACGGCGAACGTGTGAAAGAAGGTACACTTCGTATGCCTACTGGACAAGACCAAGAGTTATTGGACAGTGTGGCTCGTAAGAATATGGGACAAGCAAATACCACTCTCATTACGAGATGTGTTACGTCTTTAGGTGACGTTAGATTAAGCACAAAAGTATTTAAGGAGTTAGGCTCCGTAGACCGTGAGGAGATTGTATCGGTGATTGCTGACAACTCCTTCGGACCAACATTCAAAATCGAAATCGACTGTCCTTCTTGTGGAGAGCGTTTCGACACGGGTGTTCACCCAGTAAATTTTCTGTAAGCTACACAAGTGAGATAATCATACGGGACACATGGAGGCATTTAGCCTCCGACCCTCGATATGAAATGCACTTGATAGCTTACTATTATCATTGGGACCGAACAACCATTAGAAACCTCCCCGCTAGTGAAAGGAAATATTGGGTCGATTTGATAATCGAACATACCAACCAAATAAACGGTGGTGGCGAGGAGGACTAAAACCATGCAAAACATTATAGGTGCGGGTATTAATGTTTACGCCGATACTGGTCAAGCGGAGAACGCCCTTATCAGTTTGGGGCGTAGACAAACAGACCTATTAAGAAATTCACGGTTATTTGCTCGTGAATATCCTCGTAATTTGGATAGGGCGATTAATCCTATGCAGAAATTTGGCGAAATCATGGATAGAAACTATACCAGTATTCAAAGGTTTAACTATGAGATTCGGCACTTAACGAACCAATTAAACTCGCTCGTTATGGCAGGGGTTGCCGTATCTATGACTGGGGTTTCCTTTATGAACTTTGGTAGAACCGTAACGAATGCCTTTGTAACTGCAATTGAACAAGCTACGGCTTTCGAGAAAACTATGAAAGAAATTGAGTTTCTCGGAGGTCTTAAAGGTCAAGTCAAAGAGATGAAGGAAATTGAACAAGAAATTATGAAAATTGGTGTTAGCCTCCCGACCACTAACCAAAAAGTTGCGGAAGGTATGGTTGAGGCTATGAGGGCAGGTTTTAGCAAAGACGAGGCTATTAAACTTGCTCCTATAATGTCTGAGATGGCGTTCTTATCTTTCGAGAAAATGACGGAAGAAGATTCCCTCAAGATGATGAATACATGGTTAAAGACAACGGCTCGAAACGTAGATGACGCTAGAGAGGCATTTGACAAGTTCGCTAAAACGGCGGATATCTTCACAACAGATATGGACGGAATTAACCGTTCCTTCCAGTCTACTCGTGCGGCGTTCGATACCTTACAATTAGGTAGTCAAGAGTTGGGTGAGGAATCATTCCTAACCTTAATTGGTATGATGAGTACTCAGTACAACCCGAGAGCCGGAGGTATGATGATTAACTCATTCTCTCGTGGATTGGCTCAGGCGTTCGGTACAGACCCGGGAACTAAGCGTGGAGATTTGTGGAGAGCATTAGGAATCGACTACGAGGCTGAGGACGATATCCTGAAAACAATGGATAAAATCAGTCAACGCTCTATCGAATTGTGGGGCGACACGAAAGAACGACAAGAAAAATTAATTGACTTGTTCGGGGTAGAAGGTCTACCAGTTCTTCAAATGCTTGAAAAGTACAAGGAATCCGGTGAGGATATTTATGCCCTTCGTGATTCGATTCGTGATTCGGCGGGGTACTCCAAAGAATACATGGAACACATCATGAAAACCTCTTATGGTACTCAACAAATCCTAAAGGGTACTAAGGAAACATTGGTTACTTTAATCGGCCTATCCATTTTAGAACCAGTAAACAAAGTCCTTTGGGGATTAAGTAGAGCATTGGCGAAAATTGCTGAGTTCGCTCAAGAACACCCTCAACTTACGAAATTTGTTTCTCTACTAGTACTATCTACCGGAGTACTTTCAATGGTAGCCGGAGGAGCATTACTTGTGGGTGGAGCGTTTATGGCTATGTATGGTTCGATTGCTACGGCGATTGTTACTCTCGGTCAATTAAACGCTAGTCAAGATATGCTAGACCGTGGATTCACCAACTTAGGTTCTATCCTAAGACACGGTATGATTACACCAATGAAAACCGCAGTCTTTGGAATGGCTAAGATGGCAATTGCCTCAGGGCTATTATATCTAGCATGGAAACATGACTTCATGGGAATGAGAACTCAAGCAAATCGATTCTTTGAATCTTTCCGTCAAGGTAGAAAACTAGCGGAAGATTTATTCCTAGACCCGAAAATGTCTTGGGACCAATACTTACAAATCAAACAACGTAAAGACCCAATTACAGCGTGGTTTGCGGATAAATTCGTGAAGGCTAGAGCATTAGGAATGTTGATTAAAGGCTTATGGGACGATAACATTATCACGGCTGATGAGGTTGGCGGTGAGGCTGAGTTCCGTAGACTTTATAAGATATGGGAAGAATCAGGAATGTTAGAAATTGCTGATACGATTCTCGACTGGCGAGACAATATCAAAGCGTTTTGGGAAGGGTTCCAAAAAGGCGGAGAGATTGCTCGGAATATTGTTCTTCCAGTATTTCAGTTTATTGGGGACGTATTGGTATGGATGTACGATAGAGCAGTAGATATTCTTGGAATCTTCGGATTCATGAAAGAGGACGCGACTGATTTAAAACCCGCCTTTGAAAAGATGGGTACGGTTTTAGGTACGATTGTAGGTATTGCGGGTGGAATTGTTCTAGCGTTTAAGGCGTGGAGAATTACACTGGGTCCTATTGTATCACTTCTATCTAAAGCGGCTGGATTTGCATTGCGTATGGGTGGAAAAGGAATGGGATTCTTAGGGTTCGGAAGAAACCGAAACAATCCTAACGGTGGAGGACCGAATGGTGGAAACCGAAACAACCAAACTCGTAGGCAACAATTTGGTGATACAGTAAGACGAACAGTTGCGAGGGGTCTTTTATTAGACCGTGCATTTCCAACTATCTTTGGACGGGACGGAAGTGTTAGAAATCCAGCAAACGCTCCTACTCCGACAAGTCGAATAGAAAGACGTAGACAAACGGGGCATATGTGGGCGTGGAATCGAACACGAAACACTTATAATCCAATGTCTCTAGATAGATTGCCACAATACGGAAGTTTTACTCAACGTGGAAACCGAGGACCAGTTCAAGGTCAAGATGGAGTACGAATGAGAACTCTCAACTCTAAGACATTTGGCGGAATCCTTCGAGATGTGATGTTCGGACGTAGAGTAGACGTAACACAAAACAAGAATGGCGGGTACAGTTACCGTCAAATCAACCAACATGGACAAGCAGTAAGTCGAAACGTGAAGGCTGAAAACCTACGAATGAACAGACGAGGAGAGGTTCGTACTGGACGAGGTTTACTAACGGGCAATATCTTCTATCAAGGTGGAAGTGCGGTGGCTAGACGAGTAGGAAGAACTCAGATGGCTCAAAACGCAAGAATCGGTATGGAAATGTATAGGCAACAAATAGCAAATACTCCACTTGTACGAAACGTAAGACGACAAGGTGCCGTAAGACGATATGATACAACTGGCGTAGCGGGAGCAAGACCGGGACAACAGCATATCGTTCGTGAACGTGGAGGCTTTATCGGAGGAACAATGGACACAATGTTCGGTTCCCGTACTTACAATAGGGACGGTCAATACGTTGGACGTACAAGACAAAACGCACAAGGACAACGCTCATTTAGACGACAAGGTAGAGCAGGTCGTGCTATGAGTGGTATGAGTAACATTCTAGGCGGTCTATTTAATGCGATTAAGACACAAGGACCGAAAGCCGGAAAATTACTTGGTAAGGTTATCATGGCACCGCTAAAAATCGGATTTAGGGCAATTCCGATTGTCGGACAGTTATTACTTGCATGGGATATCATCTCAATGGTTTGGGGTAACTGGGACAAGATTAAAGCGGGAGCGGCAGTTGCGTGGGAGTGGATTAAGACTACGGGTATTAACGTGTGGAACTGGTTCACAGGCACGGCAATTCCGGGAATGTGGGAGTTCCTGAAATCTGCGGGTGGATTGGCTTGGGAGGCTATAAAACTAGTAGGAAATACGGTTTGGGACTTCCTAAAATCCGCCGGTGAAAAGATTTGGGACGCTATCACTGGATTCGTGAAGAATAAAGTAGAAGAATGGAAAACTACATTGAGTGGAATGTGGGACGCCATGAAAACTGCTTTCGAGAAAGTGTGGAACGGAATTGTTGATTTTGCTAAGAAAAACCCAGTCACACGGGCTATCAACTGGGTAGCTGAGAAGTTACCGGGCGGAGGCGACCCTAAAGGTAAGGGACATAGAACTGGATTGTATAATGTTGGACGAGAAAACTATCCGGCATTACTACACCGAGGGGAAATGGTTCTTACTCAACGTGAGGCTCAGGTACTTCGTGCTATGTCAGGAACTCGTTCGATTTACGACACTCTAATGGACGCTAAGGACAGTACGAGTGGTATCGGAATGAGAACGGGAGGCACGGTTACTGGAAACCAAAGCATTAAGGCGATTGAACCAAAAGTAGTTGAGGTTCAAGATTCCGGAGGCAGAGGTTCCGTATCTATCAACTTCGGTAAGGTTGAGATTCATGTTCAAAACATGACAGACCCGAAAGAGATTGAAAAAGGTGCTAAACAAATGTTCGAGAAATTCAAGCGTATGGTTGAATTGGAGAACACACGAAACTATCGTCCGGCAAGGGCGAGATAATCAGAACTGGGGGTATGTAACATGGGTGTTGCAAATCGTACTGGAAGGTTAGAGAAAGGTTATCTTGAGAATACAAAAACGGGAAAGATTCTCCGTTTCCAATACAACCCCGAAGAATTTTCTGATGATATTCAGGTAGCATACCGGGAAATTAAAAGTCCCGGTATCTCCTACCCGATTTATCAGTATATCGGAGGGGAACCAAGACAAATCGAGTTTACTCTCTTTTTAGATAATATGGAGAATACGGGTGGTCTAAATAAGGTTAGGGAAACGATTAGCTTTCTAAACACTTTCTTACCGCCACATAATAAAGGTGCTAGATATGCACCACCACCGGAATTAATCTTTGGATTTGGTTGGTTTGTAAAACCATGTATTCTAGTGGGTATGCCTACAAGGTACACTATGTTTGACCGAAACTTACAACCTTTACGGGCGGAAGTGGACGTAATATTAAAGATTATCCAGTAGGAGGTAAGGGATAATGGCTATATTCAAAGGCTCTCGTTACGAATTTGTTCCGGTCTATCATCATTACAACGGGGTAGACGGTGACGATAAAGACAAGAAAATAGACCCAACTAAAGGGACTATGATTCCAACCCTTCGTAGACGGGACTTAACGGAGTTCCATACGAAAGAGGCGATTGTTCACGTTTTCCAACGAGGCGATAGAATTGACCTTTTAGCCTACAAATACTATGGGGACGCTCAAAAGTGGTGGGTTATCATGGACGCTAACACTCGCTATATGACACCGTGGGATATTCCAGTTGGTGCGAACCTCATTATCCCTCCTATTGATTCATTTATGGGTGGTGAGTATTAATGGCATGGAATTATGAAACAATAAAACACCCCGCTTTTTGGATTGAAATAGGCGGAAAACGATTGAGCGACTTTGAACATAAATTTATAGAAGAAGTTGTTTATGAGGACCATGCAACTGGGTCAGATATATGTTCAGTCACAATAAGTGACCCTATGTTTAAGTTTATATCCGACCCCGTTTTTGCAGCTAAAACAAAGTTTAAGTTAATCGGCGGGTATATGTTAAAGCATAGAGAAATGATGGATGGTTATATCACAGCGGTTGACTATGTATTTCCTGAGGATAATACGCCTCAACTGATTATCCATGCTATGGATAAATCACATGAGATGGATAGGGTACTCAAGAAACGGTCATGGTCTAACAAAACTCGTTATCAGGTGGCTCAGGCGATTGCAAAAGAATACGGGTTAGGATTCAGTGGAAAGGCAAATAAACACGCTAATAAGAAAGAAGAAACCATTTCACAATCCAATCAATCGGATATGGAATTGCTTATCAGTATGGCGGACGATTGCGAAATGATTGTTTATGTGAAAGGTTCAACTCTCCATTTTAGAGAACGGGATTATGGTGCTACTCCACAACAAACCTTGAACTACCGTAAGGCCGATTTCTCCCTTATTGAGTTCAGTCCCCGATTGGTACAGAAAGATATACCGGAAGAAATTGACGAACAAAATATCGACAATAAAGGGAAACAAGAGAAAGGTAAAGCTACTTCTTCTACTCCGAGAACCACTCCGGGCAAGTCCGGTAAAACATTATCGGAGAACAACAAGGAGAACAGTAACAAAGCTCCTTCGGGCGGTAGCAATTTAGCATTGGTGTATGACGGAAATATTCGAATACGAGAATAGGAGGTTAAGAGATGGCGAGTAAACTGGAATATGTAAATGGTGGCTTACACGTTACCTTTGGCACAGACAACGGTTCACAAACCCGAGAATCAAAGGACCAAGTACCACAAAAGTCGGCTCCTAAACAAACACCTCCTTCAACTCAGAACCAAAAGGATTCTAAATCACAAAACAAATCCGAGGCTAAATACCGTGAACGGGAATATGTAGCGGAAGGTAATGCAATTGTAATTGCGGACCCTGATATACAAGCGAATAAAACGATTACCCTTGCCGGAATTGGACAGGTCATGAGTGGAAACTGGTATGTAGAAACCGTTATTCATACATGGTCACGGGCAGGGTACAACATGGAACTGGAATTACGCAGTAATGCAGCTGGTGGTATGAAACCTAGTCCGTCTCCTCCAAGAAAACCTCCAGCACAACCAAAAGAGGCTCCTAAGAAAACATATACGGTTAAACGTGGAGATACCCTTTGGGCGATTGCTAGTAAGTACTATGGAAGTGGTACTCAATGGCGGAAGATTTGGGAGGCAAACAAATCTATGCTTATCGCAAGAGATAAGCGAAATCAGAAAACTCCGGGTCACTGGATATATCCTGGCCAAGTATTAACGATTCCATAAGGAGTGAACGATATGTCACTACACGGTTTTGAACTAGGCAGAAAACTAAATAAGGGTAAGAAAGAATACTTCGGGAAGTATCGTGCTTTTGTTACTAAGAACGTAGACCCTATGAAAATGGGACGGATTAAAGTAAAATGTCCGGCGGTTTTAGGAGATTATGAGAGTGCTTGGGCTTTACCTTGTCTACCACCAAAAGTTAAGAATTTACCAAGTGTGGGTGAATTGGTTTGGGTAGAATTTGAAGAAGGAAACCCTGACCTACCAATTTGGACCGGAGTTTGGTATAAAGAAAAATCTTTTTAGTATAGAATATCTTTATTGTCCAACTTATTCTTGATATAATAGGTAATAGTATTAGATATCTGAAAATTCTGAAAAGGAGGTATTATGATGGCGGGATATACTGGTATATCTTTTCCAATCAGAATTGGTTCAAAAGGACGAGTAGTAACGAGTACTACGACTGATATGGAAATCCCTCATATATTGGAATCTATTAGACAAATCCTCCTGACCCGAAAAGGCGAACGAGTAAATGAGCCTGAGTTCGGTGCTGACCTTTACCATTTAATTTTTGAAAATATAGATGAAACACTTATAAACGTATTAGCTTATAAGGTTCAAACAGCTTTGGAACGGTGGGAGCCGAGAATAGAAGTATCGAATGTTTTTATTAGAGAATTTGATGGCGGGGTTGAGATAATAATAGACTTTGTGGTAACGAAAACTCTCTTAGAAACAACGACTTCGGTAGTTTTTGATAGGGAGGCGAGTTAATTGGCAACAAAGGTTAAACCAAGTATTGATTATACAAGTAAAGATTATGAGGCTTTTAGGCATGATATGATAAACCTCATACCGTATCTAATGCCTGAATATACTGACTTTTCCGAATCGGACGCTGGAGTTATGTTGGTTGAATTGAACGCTTATGTGGCTGATATTCTATCATACTATCAAGATAGACAAGCGAATGAAGTCTATTTAGGTACGGCTACACAAAGGAAATCAGTACTCGATATCGTAAAACAATTAGGGTATCGGTTGAGTAATGCGGTTCCTTCTTCATCTAAACTAGTCGTAGAATTGACTGAACCATTGGATAGACAATTTGTTATTCCAAAAGGATTCTCGGTTTCTACGGAAGGGTCTGAATACGAGGAACCAATCAACTTTGAAACAACTGAGGACTTAGTGATTCCGAGAGGAGCTAAGGGAATTGAACAAGATGAATATGGCAACTATTTGTATTCCGTAGATATTGTTCAAGGGATTACGATTTCAAGTGAGGTTGTAGGTTCATCTAATGGACAACCCCAACAACGATTCCAACTAAAATATCAGGACGTTATTGACGATTCCGTTGACCTTTATGTGGACGAAGGAGCCGGACTGGAATTATGGACGGATATTACCAATAGTGATATCGGTTCGACAACGGACGGTAAGCATTACCTACGAGAAACAGATGAGGATGGCTTTACTTACATTGTGTTTGGGGATGGCTTAAACGGGAAAATTCCGGCGATTGGTACGGACAACATTTACGCCTCTTACCGAATTGGCGGAGGGGTAGACACGAATGTTGGGGCTAACTCAATCATAGTAGCCAACTCAAATCTTGCTGAGATTGAACGGGTCTTTAATCCGATTCCGGCAACGGGTGGTCGAGATAGAGAGAGTATCGAGAGTGCGAAGGTAAATGCTCCGAAACTATTCAAAACTCAATCCCGTGCGGTAACGACTGAGGACTATGCAAATATTGCTCGGTCTGTTCCGGGAGTGTCAAAGGCGATTGCGGTACCTGACGATAAACTATACAATACGGTACACGTTACGATTGCTCCAAACGGAGGAGGATTACCGACTGGTAAATTAATCCAAGACGTAAACGAACTTTTAGATGAAAGAAAGGTTATTACAACCAACGTCATTATGGAAATGCCGAAATACATTTACGCTCGGATTTCTATGAACATTCAAATCGAGGAAGAATGGAGTAGGCAAGAAGTAAAAACGTATGTCATTGAGGCACTAAAAGCGTTATTTGACTTTGAGAGCCGAGAATTTGGACAAGGGGTTCCAATATCAAAGATTTACCATGATATTATGCACGTTCAAGGGGTTTACTCCGTTTTGATTACACGAACAACAATAAATCCTCTTATTGAATGGAGCCAAGTGAGTGGAAATCCGAAATTTGAATCCGTTGATTCTCTGCCTTCTCTACAATATTCAGGTGAGTGGAAGGTTGTCATGACAAGTCCTACGGAATTTAATGTGTACCGAATTGAACAAGATGGGGAAGGGAACGACATTATCACGGAAGATATGGGTTCCGGTAGAATGGACGAACTCTTTACGGCGAACGACAATTCAATCGAGTTCCTTATCGAACGAGGGTCATTAGACTGTACGGTAGATGATTACTGGAAATTCAAAACAAGTCCTTATCTATCTGATATTTCGGTAGGTGATTACGAGATTCTACTTCTTGATGAGGCGGATTTAGAAATCAACATTGAGGGAGGTCGTCCATAATGGCTAACATTCTAAATGCTATGTTCGCTACGGACGTACAAGCTAAAATGACGGTTTTACATGGGGTGATAGAGGTTTCATGGCGAAACCCTTCTCACCCTAACTTTAAGGAAGTGGCGGTATTCCGAAAAACAAACGACTTTGTATATAGTGAGCTAGACCCTTATGGCACGTTGATTTATCAAGGTCCGGCAAATCACATTTATGATTACAGTATCTCTAAGGGTGCGACAACGGAAATGAGTGTAGTTATGAAAGAGGTTATCGGCACCTACGATAGACGGAACAATAAATTCCTCGGACAAATTGAGGACCCACTAGACGGGGACACACTTTACTATTATACGGTCTTTAGTATCGACAAGAATGGAAAGTATCACTTTTCTTATGCAACTACGGCTACGGCAAGACCAAACAAAAACCATAACATTTCTGAAAGATTGTACGAATATCTTCCGTCGATTTATCGAATTGAAGATAAGGACTTTCAACTTCAACGATACTTGAAAATATCAGGAATGGTTTTCGATTATATCATGAGTGCGAGTAAGAACATGAGCCATTTTATTGATATAGATACTTGTGAACCATACCAGTTAAAGTATATTGCGAACTTATTAGATTGGGACTTGGATGAAACCCTACCGATTCCCTCACAACGACAATCTCTAAAATCGGCGATTGACGTTTATCGAAATGCGGGAACGAAAAAGGGACTGGATATGCTTGTGAAAACCAACTCAGGCTTTCCGAATACCTCAGGTGTAGCAGAGGGTAGGGACTTTACCCTCCATTCGGTATACTTCGGGTACTTCCCTTTTGACCTTGTAAGGTACAATGATGAATCAACTCCAAACTTTGATACATTAGACCCTAACACGATTGGTCGGGCGGGGGACCCGCTGAAATATACTTGGGATTTTAGACCTCAAGCAAGACAACAGAGTGAGAGATTCATAGCTTACGTTCGTAAGACAACTCAACTTACACCTGAGGCGGAGGAGTTAATGAGGAAACGATTGACTAAGCTACTAACTCGATTCTCTCCTTCGGGAACAAAATTCGATATTGAAATTTACTAAGGGAGTGAAAATAAGTGGCTAATATATCAAGAAATACATTCGTTGAATCTAAAGGCTACGACAAAGTTATTCTACAACAAGGGGTACCGATTACGGATTATGACTGGAACGAGGCTCAAGATATCCAACGTGTGAAACTACGCCGGATTATCAAAGAGCTTTTAGGGGACGGTGCTATCAATGAAGGGTTTAAGGTTGTAGAGAATACACCAAACAACCAAACTGTATTGGTCAAATCCGGTACTATTTATATTGATGGGTACCGAGTAAAACTCGATACGAACGCAGAAGTTCCTATGCCTAATGCTCCTACTTCGGGAACTCGTAAGGACTTTGTATATGCGGAAGTATCAGAGCAAGAAATTGATTCCATTATGGACCCTGATATTAAACACCCAAAACTGGATACAGTAGAACCTACTCGCCGTATCAAAGTTTCTGTCAACTTCAAGGTAGATACTAAAGTTCCGGCAGACACGGAATTTGTTAAGTACTACGCTTTGGCGGAGGTTACTCGAAATGCAAATGACAACGTCATTTCCAATGATGATATTAAAGACCTTCGTTCTGTAAAAGCGAACTTTGAGGGAGAAGGATTTAATGTTAAGGGTTCTGTAACACTCGGAGATAGTGAGGACGACCAAATCGACATTCAAGGGGCTATCCGAAACACTTCCCAAACTTTTAGCGGTTATGTGTATGTGGACGACAAACTAAAAGTGACTGGCGAATTGGTTGGATTGAATAAGGCTCACTTTACAGGTCTACTTCGTACTGATTCCGATTTATTTGTAAAAGGTGCAATTAAGAACGATACGTCCAGTAATGGAGGATATGTTCTTGTA
>Ga0079223_10000267_pt1 | contig 24349 bp, 20 predicted proteins | sample Stecom2011_FD_75072 | JGI IMG/M metagenome (GOLD analysis project Ga0079223, IMG submission 75072) | Agricultural soil microbial communities from Utah to study Nitrogen management - Steer compost 2011 | ecosystem: Environmental > Terrestrial > Soil > Agricultural land | place: USA: Utah...
CGGATATAGAGACCGAAGAGCTACGACCAAAATAAAAAAGGCGCCACATTTCTGTGAAGCCTTATGTTTTAGTAGCGGGAACTGGACTCGAACCAGTGACCTTCGGGTTATGAGCCCGACGAGCTACCTACTGCTCTATCCCGCGATATGTTTGCAAATATAATACGGATATTTCTAATAAAAAAACTTTCCGTGGTTTTTATTAATTTCAGAAACCAACTCTGACATTCCTTTCGGTGATGTAGTTGCAAATATACTCTAAAACATCTGCAACAACAAATGTATTTACTCCTATTTATTAATTAAAGATTATACCACTTATTTAATTACCTTTATACAATGCAAAAGAAACAGAAACGCATTCTCCTTATATTAATTGGTGTGGTTTGTATAGGCATCCTATACCCATTAGTAAACCACCTTGCGCATAACAAGGTAGTCGCTTTGTTAAAAGAGGACCATAATTCCCTTTTAGTTAAAAACTACGAAGACTTAAAAGTCAATGTATGGAAAGGACAACTCTACATTTCTAACGTAGAGGTTGAATGGCCTAGTGAACAGGGAACAGCTAACAACAATATAAAATCTGAATGCATTCATGTATACGGTCTGAAGCTTATTAACCTTTGGATAAGTAAAAACATAGAAGTTTATCGCATAGAAATAGAAAATCCCGAAGTACAACTTGTAACTGAGAAATCTAATAAAGAAAAGACTTTAAACGACTCCAACAGTGCCAAGAAGCTTCCTAAAATAAATATTGGAGAAATATCTATAAAAAACATGACGTTTGCCAAACGCGATGAAAGAGATAGTATACGGTCACAATTTAAGCTAGTTGACGCTACACTTAAAAATTTAGAAGTCGAGGATTGGGAAACTCCAAGCACTTGGCACAGCAGTTTGACGAGTTATAACATTGAAATTGAGGAGTTATATCATATATCTAATGGGACGGAAGTGTTGAAAATGGATAGAATCCTGTTAACTGATAAAAACCATCAGTTTAAAAACCTACACTTCTATACCGACTTAGCTAAAGAGGAAAGTCAGCTATCACCAATAGAAGAAGGTAATCATCACAATATTGAGGTTGCAACTATAGAGATAAGCCCCATTCAATGGGAGACACATGAAGGGAAGCAACAGTTATACATATCGACTCTTAGCGTAACTTCTCCAAAGCTGCGTATTTATAACAATGGATTAATACCTGAGGAAACAAATACCAAGCCATTATCTAGTCAGCTATTACGCGATTTGAAAATAGAAATCGGTCGTCTAGAGGTTTTAGCTCCTGAAGTGCAACTTGTATTTAAAGAAAAAAGATCTGAAAATGAAAACTCGAACAACGAAAAAGAGCTCCCTGAACTTAGTATTGCTGAAATTACTATAAAAAATGCTTCTTACTCTAAGCATAATGAGAAAGACGCGCTACAAACAAAGTTTAAGCTAGTAGATGCTACGCTTAAGAATCTAAATATTGAAAATTGGAACGCACCAAATACTTGGTACAGTAATTTGGATAGTTATACCATAGAAATAGAAGATTTATACCATAATGCCACGGATTGGGAAGCATTTAAAATGGATAAAATCGAACTAACGGAAACGGCTCATAAAACCCAAAACTTTCGTTTCTATACGGAGTTGAATAAAAATGAGTATAATGAAAGGCTATCACACGAAAGAGATCATTATGATGTGGCGATTCCAACTGTAGAAACAAGTGGCTTTCAATGGGATGCACACCAGGACAGGCAACGGTTTTTTATAGCGAAGATGGCCTTTAGCTCGCCTAAAATAAGCATATATCGAGATAAACTTTTGCCAGATGATACTAGCATCAAACCTTTATTTAGTCAGTTACTACGCGAATTAAACTTCGATATACAAACGGAACAAATAACCTTAAGCAATGCCGATATCACTTATACCGAGCGAGTACAGGAAGACAACAGCGGCGGCTCGGTATACTTTTCGGACTTTAACGCAGTTATAAGTGATGCCGGAAATTTCAAAGAAATAAACGAAGAGAAAGATATAAGAATAAAAGTAGAAACGACTTTTATGAAAACGGCTACACTAACTGCGGACTGGCGTTTCAACCCTCAAAAAACAGAGGATTCTTTTCATTTTCAAGCAAAAATATCCCGCTTAGATGCTAACCGAGCAAATGTGTTTACCGAGCCCAATTTATTCGTAAAAATGAAAGGAAGAATCGATCTAGTATTTCTAAACATTCACGGCAATAGAAGCGTCTCCCATACAGATTTCGCTATTTCCTACCATGATTTAAAAGTGGAGTTACTAAACAAAAGAGGAAAAGATAAGCTAAAAGTAATCAGTGCTATTGCCAATATATTTGTTAGAAAAGACAGCGAGTCTACAGAGGGAAAACTACAAGAGGTCAAGGTAAAAGTGGAGAGAGACCAAACAAAGTCCATTTTTAATTTCTTATGGAAAAATACGCTAGAAGGTTTAAAGAAAAGTATAGTGAATATCTAATTTATGGCGTACTTACATCAAAAAACACTGCTTCCACTATTCTATACAGCAGCTTAGCTTAAGACTCTAAATCCAAATATAGCGTTTCCCACTCCTTATGTAAGGAAGCTAATTCTGTTTTTAGCTTTTCGTATTTCTTAAAGAACTCTTCTGGTACATTGCCATCTTCATATTTAGTGGCCAACTCTTTGTCCAATTTAGCCAAAGAAGATTCTTTTGTTTGAATATCGCGTTCCACTTTAGAAAATCTGTTTTGTAAAATTCTACGTTCACGACGTGTTTCTTCATCCTCCTGTACCGTCTCTTTTTTAGTTTCTTTAGGCTGTGTTTTTGTTCTTTTTTCTACCTCACGGAAATCGGTAGCCGAACGAGATTCCAAATAATAATCAATATCCCCCAAGAATTCTTTCACTTCGCCATCTGCAAACTCATACACAATATCCGTTAAGCCTTGAAGGAATTCTCTATCGTGTGAAACTAGAATAAGTGTGCCTTCAAAATTTCGTAAAGCATCTTTCACCACATTCTTAGAATCGATATCTAAGTGGTTCGTTGGCTCGTCCATAATAAGCACATTAAAGGACTGCATCATCAACTTTGCCAATGCCAATCTATTGCGTTCCCCTCCACTTAGTACGCTTACATACTTTTCTACATCGTCTCCTCTAAATAAAAACGCACCTAGAACGCTTCGCACTTGCTTTCGGTTACTATCATTAGAAGCCTCTATTAAGGTTTCGTGTACCGTTAAGTTACCATCCAAGTATTCAGATTGGTTTTGAGCGAAATAACCGATTTGCACATTATGCCCAAGTCCTAAAACACCTTCATAAGACTCTTCGCCAACAATACATTTTGCAAGCGTAGATTTTCCTTGACCATTCTGACCTACAAAAGCGATTTTGGCACCTCTTGGCACTAGCATATTTACATCTTCTAGAACTTTATGCTCGCCAAAAGATTTAGATAGGTGCTCCATCTTTATAACAACACGCCCTGGCTGTATGGACAATGGAAACTTTAAACTCAATTGGGTGGTATCTCGCTCCTCTACCTCAATGCGATCCATTCTATCCAACTTTTTAATAAGAGATTGCGCCATGGAGGCTTTGGTTGCGGATGCACGGAAGCGCTCGATTAGCTTTTCTGTTTGCTCAATTTCTCTTTGCTGATTCTTCTGCGCTGCTATTTGCTGTTCTTGTAACAACGCACGATGCACAAGGTATTCGGAGTATGGTTTTTTATAATCATAAATCTTTCCAAAGGAGATTTCAATAGTACGATTGGTAGTATTATCCAAAAACATTTTGTCGTGGGAAACCAAAATCACCGCTCCTTCATAGGTTTGCAAAAACCTCTCTAGCCAAACGATAGATTCAATATCAAGGTGGTTGGTAGGTTCGTCCAACAACAAGATGTCGTTACGCTGTAAAAGGAGTTTCGCCAACTCGATACGCATACGCCATCCTCCTGAAAAGTCTTCGGTAAGCTTGTCGAAAGCCTCTCGCTTAAACCCTAAACCTAAAAGTATTCGTTCGGTATCCCCCTCGTAAGTATACCCTCCAAGAATCTCATAGCGTGTTTGCAGCTCATGTAAGTCGACAAGTATCTGATGGTAAGCCTCGCTTTCATAGTCCGTCCGTGTGTTAAGCTGTTCGTTTATGTCTTCTAACTTTTGCTCTACATCTTTTAGCTCTACAAAGGCTTGCTGTGTTTCCTCGACTAGCGTTCGCCCAGATTCAAATTCGATATCCTGACGCAAGAAACCAATCTTCACATCTTTACCTAAAGCAATACTTCCTTCATCATAGCTTTGATCGCCAGAAATAACGCGTAATAAAGTTGATTTTCCAGAACCGTTTTTTCCGACTAGTCCAATGCGATTACCAGCAGAAACTTGAAATGCGATTTTTTGAAACAAAGACTCTCCGTGGAAAGAAACTGTAAGATTGTGAATATTGAGCATGAAGGTACATTATTTCTGCAAAGATGCTTAAATTTGCATCCATATAAAAGGAAGCTATGAAATTCTTACAAGGGACTAGACTATATAGTATTTTAACGGGCGCATGTCCTGTTTGTCATAAGGACCACATGTACGAACACCCAAATGCGTACAAACTATCTAAAACCTTAATCGTAAAGGAAAGGTGCGATCATTGCTTCTTTAGATTCAGGTTGGAACCTTCATTTTTCTTTGGGGCAATGTATGTGAGTTACGCTATAGGCGTTGCTTTGGCTGTTGCTACCTTTGTTATTACCCACTTTTTCTTAGGCTTAGACAAGGTGTATATCCTCATAGCGATAGGCGTAGTCCTTTTTGCTTTAATGCCTATTACACAACGTTTATCTAGAAATATTTGGTTGAATTTTTTTGTGGGTTATAAGCCCAAAAAAGCATCGAACACTAGAGAGCAAAATGAGAAAGAGACGCCGGCAAGAGCTATTTAAGACATAAACCGTTTTACATCCATTGTAGATGGCAAGGGTTGGTTATTTTCAATCGCATCATACAATAGTTTAGAGTAGGAAGGACCCCGAGTAAATCCTCTTGTTCCCAATCCATTAAAAATATACATCCCTTCGTTTATCTCTCCCAACACAGGATGCCGATCTTTCGTTACTGGTCGAATCCCAGTAATTTGATCTACTACCTGATATGCGCAAGTAATCATTTTCTGAAGCTTCTCTTCTATTTCTTTCCGAGCTATTTCTGTTGGGTGATTGGTTGCGTCTTCCCGACTATAGGTTGCCCCTACTTTATAAAGATCATTTCCTAGTGGAATAACATAAACTCCACCTTTTAGCATATAATCTAATTTTAGTTTTGGTGCTTTTAAAATTAGGTACTCCCCTTTATTAGGGAGAATTACATCCGTAGTCAAGTATGGATTATTAACTACTTCTGCTCCTTCGGCAAAAACAATATGCTTTGCTTGAATGCCCTCATACTGCCATGGATAAATATCAGAAACGCGACTTAACTTTTTATGATTAAAGCTTTCTAATCTCATTTTTTGATTAGTAAGAAGATAGTCTTTATAGCTATTGACAAACGCTACAGCGTCTATTTTAAAACTCTGCATCACTTCACCTAAGCCGAATTCTGCAAGGATATATGGATTTGCATTAGATTGCACCTGAGGACTTATAAAAGGTTTTAAATGAGCTTTATCAGACGCAGCAAACCAATTATTCTGTTCTTCTACAGAGGCAAAGATTCGAAAGACTCCATGTTTACGGTACAGCCATGTGTCAGGTGTATATCTTTGAATATCCTCGTAGGTTTTCAATGCATATTCGGTGCGCTCTATGGTGTCGTCCGGAGCTGTAAATCTACGTAGAACAATAGGATTAAAAACGCCTCCAGAGTTTTGTGTTGCACCAGCTACATTATCAGCGATAACCAGAAAGCTTTTTTCATGATTTAGCAGTTGTTTACTGAAACATATTCCAGCGATACCGAGTCCTACAATTATATAATCGACTTTCATAGTAGTTAAGATAAAAACACCCTCTCGATGTGGTAATCAAGAGGGTGTTGTATAGTATATTCCAATTAAGGTTTTAGTTTGCCCAAAGGTCCATTTCTACGTTACGGATCTTATCTTTAATACGTTCGGATTCTAATAATTGCATCAACGCATTATCCTGGATATAGTGATCAATATCTCTATCCCCATACTCATTATCCTCTTTATAGATAACCGCGCTAAAACGACGGGAATTCAACAAGTGATCGAAGGTTAAGGGCATGGCGGAGTTAGAGTTGTTAAAAGCATGTGCTTTATGTAAAACCTCTCTGGCATCAGGATAGAATATCCAAAACAACTCTACCTTGTTATCCATATCATCTGGAAACGCTTTACTTCGAGCTTCGCTAGCTACTGGGCAGATTCCTATCAAGCGGTACTTTAACTCCCCTTGTCTCTTATCCACATACCAGTATCCTCGTATTCTCCACTCTTCTATATCTCCAGCATCTAATGAGAAGCTTCGGATATACTGCGGATCTACAGCCTCGCCAGCGTTTATTTGCGAAATACCCATATCGGTAGTATCGCTATACACTAAAGAAGCTCTTATATCATTTAAATCACGCTTTTGCGTAAAGTACGAATCTGCATAAACCTCCGTAATATTTCCTTCCTGAATATTTTTTACTAAGACGTCGTATAAAGAACGACGATCTCTACCAATATTATTGGTGTCGATAGGATAATATAGCGGAAAGTTCATTCGCTCATTAAGATCAATAATCTCCCAAGTGGTTTTGGACCATAATACGTCCCTATCGTCCACATATCCATATGGCAAAGGACCATCATTGTCATTTTCCATTTGCTCGCCGGTTTTTACACCGATTTCCGATGGAGATTTTGCGTTCAATATATTTATCTGTGCACTAGCACTCAAGCTGAATAGCAATGAGAGTGCACCAAATAAAACCACATCCTTAATTGTCATAAAATTAAATTTAATTTGTCAATTCTACCATTATTGGTGATATCCTAGGCAGTTTATAGGAAGAGTTTCCTGAAATATTTGCCTTGATATCTATAATCTGTACTACAGAACCTCTAGGAGCTCTCTGCAATGCTTGTTTTGCCTGCTGATTCAATTTATTTCCTTGAACATTGATAGTTGGTTGTCCTGGTACTCTAAAGCTAAATCCTGATACTTGTAGGTTCAGATCGAAATCGAAATCTAAAAGAACCGCTCCAATAGTGGATATCTCTAGTCCTTGTCTTTCTATACGCACTGCTCCTCCATTACCATCTTCTCCTCTAACTGTTCCCGTTGGTCTAGGTATGTCTTTAATACGGAAAGGGACTTTAGAGCTAACTGTAACACCATCTGGCGTTGTTCCAGAAGCAGAAATAACCACTTCTCTACCAGCACCTGGGCGCATTACATATTTACTACCACTAACCTTAGTTAAACCAGCACCTGAAGCATTTACACTATTATCAGGTAAGCCTGGAATCGCAATAGTCAATGGGTTTTCTACCCCGCGGTATACCACGTTCATCTTATCAGCAGAAATTACTGCATCGGTAGGGCGGCTAATAGTCGTAAAGCTTTGCTTTACTTCTACCTCTTGCTCTTCTCCCCCAAACATGTAAACCAACTTACCTTCTATAAGGTTTTCTCCTGGCGTACCAGCATTCACTTTTAAGTTGATTTTTCCACCTTTAACTTCATACTGATCTTCTGATAATGGTCTACCATTTAAAGTAAGTTCCACTCTTGCTGGTGACGTAGCGTCGTCCGTTCGTCCTAAAACCAAAGAACCTTCGAACTCCTCTCCAGTATAATATGCCGACTTAGATGTTTCTAATAAAGTAGCATAGTTGTCATAAGATAATGCATCGTCTTGTGAACCAGACAGCATTTTCGCTAATATCTCACTTTGAATATTCATCACATCCGACTGCATTTGCGTTAATTTTGTACGCGTAGCGATCAGTGGGAATCCTTCGAAGTTATAATTTAACCAATGACGTGTAAGGCCATCTCTAGTCTCTACATCTTCGGTTGAAAACTTTTTATCAATATCATCGATAATATCTTGTAATTGAGGTGCATCTTGCAACAAGGCTTTCATATCTGTACGATACGTATCTACCTTATCCACAAACTCCTGTCCTTCGTCGGTCAATTTTCCAGAAACAAAGAACTTTCTATCTGTAAAGCCAGATTGGTCTTGTGTCTCATAATCTTCCGGTCTTTCTAAAGAGCCTATTATTTCATCTTTTATACCTTGTACGTAATCGATGAAATCATTGGAGATGGTCTGCATTTCTTCAGACGCCTCTTTAATCGCACCATATTGTTCTGGTGACTCACTTGCTCTTTGCGCCAAATTGGACATAAAAGCACTGTTTCTTTGCATGGTTGTTTCATTCGCCTCTGTAAGACGCTCATCCATAATTCCAAAAGCAGATAGTACCTCTTTCGTCATATTTAGTGCCATCATCGCAATAAATACAAGATACATGAGGTTAATCATCCTCTGTCTTGGTGTTAATTTACTTGCTGACATATATTTGTTCTTTTTTTAATAGGATTAATTACTTTTTTCTTTGTTATCTAATTCTTTAAAAGAACATTATTTTCTTGTCATAGCAGATAGCATTCCTCCGTACACTCCGTTTAGTGAGGATAGGTTGGTAGCTAAGCTTTCCATTTGTTGTTGTAACTGAACTGCATTGTTTGCAACACTTTCGTTTGCTTCTGCTTGTTTTTTACTAGATTCTAATTGAACCTTATATAAGCTATTCAGCGACTCTAATTGGGTAGCTGCTTTAACCATTTCCTCGCTATATTTCTTTGTAGAGGTCATAGCATCTGTTGTTGGCGCAATTCCTTTTGCTGCACCTTCGAAAGAGCGGATACTCTCCCCTAGACTAGCCATAAGGTTAGCGTCAATTTTTGCATCTTTCAACATCGCATCTAATTTCTTAGAAAGCAATCCAGACTCTTCTTCTTGAGAAATCATTTGTTGCTTTCCACCTCTTTGCATAGCGGATCCTTGTCCTCCAGCTAATTCTGGATAAACCAAAGACCAGTCTAGGTCGGAATCCACTGGCTCAAATGCCGAGAGAAAGAAAATCGTCGCTTCTGTAATCAAACCGAATGCTAGCAGTGAATCTCCACTTATAGGTCCTATAGACCAGTGTAGAATTTTAAATAATGCACCAAGAATTACAATGGAGGCTCCGATTCCGTAAGCCATGTTAAATAAACGTTTTGGCAATCTCATAATACAATAGTTTTAGTGATAAAAGTTAAGTTATAGTTTAGATTTAAGTATTCAAGTTTAGATTAATTTCCTTCTCCCATATAGTCCTGTACGGTACGGAAACCGATGTAACTTCTAGAAGAATCCGCATACTCGTAGTCTCTAGTACTCACTTGAAGGAAGTAAGCGGTATCTTTCCACGACCCACCACGAACTACTTTTCGCATATCTTTTGCATCGTTCACATTTGGGTTCATGGTAGAAGAGTAAGTATACGAAGACTGGTCATACGAGGATGCAGTCCACTCTGCTGCATTACCTGCCATATTGTACAGTCCAAAACCATTTGGTGCATAGGAGTCTGCCTCTACAGTATATAGTGCTCCGTCTGCCGCATAGTCTCCTCTTGCTGGTTTAAAGTTTGCCAAGAAGCATCCTCTATCGTCCATAGCATATGGACCACCCCACGGGTACGAACTAGACTCTAGTCCGCCACGTGCAGCATATTCCCACTCTGCCTCACCAGGCAAACGAAATTGGTTTACATGCGCTCTTCCCTTGCTTTTTTGGAAGGCATTTTTATATAAAGTTCGCCATGCGCTAAACGCTTTTGCTTGTTTCCAGCTCACTCCCACTACTGGATAGTCGCTATAGGCTTCGTGCCAGAAATAGTCATTATGCATTGGCTCATTGTAGGAGTAGCTAAAATCTCTAATCCATACCGTAGTATCTGGATAGATCATCAACTCCTCCGAATGTATAAAGTCTCTTCTTCTTTTAGTTGGATTATTGGCAGCTGCCTCTACATCCATGGTAGTGTACTTAAAACGCAGTTTTTCTACATCGATAGTTCGCTGCCCGTTATATGCCTCATCGTAAGGGATATACATAGTATCCATTACCTCAGCATAATACTCATCTGGGTATTTTGAAGTATCCCAAATCAACTTCACTCTCTTGTTGATTCTTCTTCCTTCGTTAAAATCATCGCTCAAACTATAGTAGTTATCATACATGTACTGCTCGTATGGCGTTCTATTTTCGTCGTCTTGGTCTAAGAAGGCATATTCACCAATACCACCATCTCCTGGACCCATGCCAACTTCATCGGCAAGCTCTGCCAATTTCAATCTGGTGATAGAGTCTTTAACCCATTCTACAAACTGCCGGTATTCGGAGTTTGTAATTTCGGTTTCATCCATATAAAAGGAACGAACGGTTACCGTTTTAGTGGGTGCATCTTTCACATCGAATAAATCGTCGTCCGATTTACCCATTATAAAAGACCCGCCAGGTATTAAGGTCATACCATAAGGCTTTTCTGGGTGCCATTTTTTTCCTTTAACTCCCACCAGTTCCCCTCTATCGCCGGAATTACAGCTAAACAGAAAGGCAACAATCGCAGCTAATGCAATAAACTTCTTCATATACACTTTAGTTATTTGAACTTTCAAAGGGATAAACGTATTTATAATTCTTATAATAAACAAAACATTTCATAAATATTTACTAAAAAAGATCGCATTTGATTTTTAACAGCAGCCTAAAAACCGATTTTTTGCTGTGCTTTATACCATCTTTCTGGCAGTTTTTGATCGCAAGCAGCGAGATAATCTTCGTAGCTACATGGTAATAACGCAATAGATTTACTTTTAGTATCTAATTGCAAAGATTTTGGTAATTCTATCCACCAGCGACCAGACTTTAAACTTTTCTTAAAATGCAAAACCATATCATCGATTGGCACTTGGTAATTATTGTAGAAATTTTCATCCTCAAAACTATCGTCATTTACCCTGAAGTTAACTCCTTCTATAAAGTACCAAATACATTGTGCAAATAACATAGCGGCTTGCGGATCGTTCTCGATGCCGTGCAACTCTGTAATACTAAAAGACCTACAAGAGTTACTTAAACCTGCATATCGCGTTAAGGCGCAAATCTCCCTGCTATCAAGCCCATTGGGATGGTTATGCAATCCCTGCATGTGTGCTGCTTGAATACTATTTACATCCAAACTAACCAGGTCCGCATTTCGCAAATATGGTTCTACCTTAGTGATATTCGATGTAATATTACCTAAACGATAGGCATCAAACAACAATTTATCCAAAAGAGTTATCTCATCGGCACTATTATAGCAGGATTGATAACCTAATACAGTATAGTTAAACAAGCGATACGGCTCTACAGATACCATTTTACCAACGTAGGAGCGATTGCTAATCGGCGCTTCCATATCACCGATATCAAATCGATTATCGATATTCACATAATGCAACATCTTATTTAAGTAGGTATAGCCTCTATATTGTGCGTAGACCAAATCCTGTCCTCCACCTAATATAATTGGTATCACATCTGCTTGCAATAAGCTTTCTACTACTTTCTGTACAGCAAATAAAGTATCGGCACGAGAATGTCCAGGGGAAATATCTCCTAAATCAGCAATCGGCAAGTTCCAGTTTCCCAGAAACAACTCATATAGAGACAAGCGCAACGCATCAAAAGACAACTCGGCGTCTTTTGCCCCTCCTAATAGGCGCTCGCCCACGCCAAAAACAGCTAGCTTTATAGGTTGCAAGTCTGGAAATCCAGCTTCTACAGTATGTATTGCAATCTGACGGCCCAAAGTGCCTGGATCTAAATACGCTAGTTGTACTTCTAGCGTATTCTTAATCGGTTTTAAAAAGTCTTGCACGTTTTATTTTTTCTTAGGTTTGGTTGATTTCTTTTTAGCAGTTTTCTTTTTGGCAGCTGTGGTTTTCTTTTTGGCAGCGGTCTTTTTCTTTGTCGCTCTCTTTTTCGGCTTAGCAGCCTCTATAAGCTTCTGCGCTTCCTCCAAAGTGATTTTATCCACTTCGGTTTCTTTTGGCAACTCTACCTTTATCTTGCCTTTTATCACATTAAATCGTTTCCAACGCGCTTTCTCGATACGAATACCTTCTTCCGTCCACTCTACTAGTAGCTTATCCTTCTCTTTTTGCTTTTTATCTTCGATTAATGTCACAATATCCTCTTCGGATAGATTATCGAAGTCATATTTTTTATTGACGTTGATAAACATATCGTTCCACTTTATATAGGGTCCAAAACGCCCAACACCTTTTTGAACAGGCAAGTCTTCGTAATGATAAATAGGGGCATCGGCTTTTTTCTTCTCTTCGATAAGCTCGATTGCCTGTTCTTTTGTAACATCTAGTGGATCCATTCCTTTTGGTAAAGAAATAAAAACCTTTCCATGACGAACATACGGTCCAAAGCGCCCATGATTTGCCTCTACCTCTTCGTCTTCGTATTCTCCTAGCGCTTTTGGAAGCTTAAACAAATCCATAACCTCCTCAAAAGTTATGAGGTGTAATTGTTGGTCTGGACGTAGACTAGCGAACTTCTTATCCTCATCCTCTGCGCTTCCTATTTGTGCCATAGCACCATAACGCCCTAATCGGACCAAGACAGGCTTACCGCTTTCTGGATGCGTTCCTAGTACTCGCTCTCCACTCTCTCTGTCGGCATTTTCTTTAACGTCCTCTACGGTAGGTTGGAATTTCTTATAGAAATCACGCATCATGGTTTTCCAATCCTCTTTTCCTTCAGCTATATCGTCAAACTGTTGCTCTACACGTGCAGTAAAATTATAGTCTAATACATTTTCAAAATGCTCTACAAGAAAATCAGTTACGATTAGACCGATATCTGTTGGCATCAATTTTCCTCGGTCTGCGCCAACCATTTCGGTTAGCTTCTGCTCTTTTATAACATTTTTTGCTAAAGAAAACTGCACATAATTACGCTCTGCACCTTCCTTTTCTCCTTTTTCCACATAATTTCTTCTAATTATTGTAGAAATGGTAGGCGCGTAAGTAGAGGGTCTTCCTATACCTAGCTCCTCCAATTGCTTAACTAAAGAAGCTTCTGTAAATCGGTAGGGTGCTCTAGTAAATCGCTCGGTGGCAGTGATAAGTCTATTGTAAACCACGTCGTGTAGAGCTAAGTGTGGTAACATACCATCCTGCTCTTCATCTTCTAAATCCGTTCCTTCTAAGTATACTTTTAGGAAACCATCGAATTTTATCATTTCTCCTCTTGCAACAAAATGCTTGTCTAAGACCTTATCCTTTGCATCGGTAATTTCGATATTCGCAACGGTACGTTCCAATTGAGCATCACTCATTTGGGAGGCAACGGTTCTTTTCCAAATCAGATCGTATAAACGCGCCTGATCTCTTTCTGCCCTTATCTCGGCATTTCCCATATTGGTAGGGCGAATTGCCTCGTGTGCTTCTTGGGCGCCTTTGCTTTTACCCTTATAGTCTCTTGGTTTGCTATATGCTTCGCCATATAATTTTGTTATTGCTTTCTGCGCAGCATTTTTCGCTTCATTGGAGAGGTTCACGCTATCGGTACGCATGTAGGTTATATACCCTGCTTCGTACAATCGCTGTGCAACCGTCATGGTTCTTCCTACCGAAAATCCTAACTTCCTAGAAGCTTCTTGTTGTAAGGTAGAAGTGGTAAAAGGAGGTGCGGGCGATTTCTTCGCAGGCTTCTTTGTCAGCTCCCCAACTTTATAACTAGCATTTAGATTTTCTTGTAAGAATACCTCTGCTTCTTTTTTTGTTTTGAAGTTCCTAGGCAGTTTTGCTTTAAAAACATTGCCTTCCTCTGTTGTGAACTCTGCATCTACGCGATAAGAACCGACTGGCTTAAACGCTTCTATACTTCGTTCACGCTCTACAATCAATCGAACTGCAACTGACTGTACACGCCCTGCCGACAGTCCGCCTTTTACTTTACGCCATAATACTGGTGATAACTCATAGCCCACCAATCTATCTAAGATTCGTCGTGCTTGTTGGGCATTTACCAAATTATAATCGATGCCTCTTGGATTCTCAATCGCCTTTAAAATCGCTGATTTGGTAATTTCATGAAAAACAATACGTTTGGTTCTCTTCTCATCCAAACCCAGTGTTTCTGCTAAATGCCATGCAATAGCTTCTCCCTCACGGTCCTCATCACTAGCTAGCCAAACCATATCCGCGTTCTTTGTCAGTCGTTTTAATTCGCCAACCACCTTCTTCTTATCGTCTGGTACAATGTATTTTGGGTCAAAGTTCCCTTCGGTATCCACCCCCAATTCACTAGAGGGTAGATCGGCGATATGACCATAACTAGAAGTAACATGGTATCCTTCCCCAAGGAACCTCTCTATGGTTTTTGCCTTTGCAGGTGACTCTACTATAACTATATTCTTTGCCATATTTTATTTATTCTTTTGGATTACAAAAGTATAGGTTTTTTTTAACTTCAAACATGAAGTCTCATAATTCACACTTTTGTAGAATTTTAACTTCGATTAAACACACCTTCTAAACCACTTCAAAACATATAGATTTTCTCTTATTTTAATATCTAGACCCAAAGGTGTTTATTTGAATACCTTGAGTCTTTATATACAAGCTATACTAAATGGAGCTATTTAATAAGGACTGAAAACAAACTATATTATTTCCTTTATTTTGGATTAAATCTACACAAGATTAACTTTTAAATATAATTTAGATACATTATTGTTTTTTGGACATCCTGTTACATAAGCATCCCGTATCACGATGACCAACTAATATAGTCTTAATTTATGAAATTATTTCTGCCACTTTGTCACACTTTGATTATTATGTTATACCTTTGCTCGCAGTTACGGGTGAGGTAAATTCTTTGCCCTTATAATTTTTCAGGAAGATGTATTATGGAGAAGACTATAGACGAAAGCATACAAGGCAACGCATTAAAAGCTAACGGGAGAGCTGAAAACAGCAAAAAGCTGTATATAGAAAGTTACGGATGTGCCATGAATTTTAGCGATAGCGAAGTAGTTGCTTCAATTCTATCAAAAGAAGGATATAGCACTACAGAGGAGTTACGGGAAGCCGACTTGGTTTTGGTAAACACTTGTTCAATTCGCGACAATGCAGAACAAACGGTGCGAAGAAGATTGGATGAATACAACGCCGTAAAACGCGATTATAACCCAAAGATGAAGGTTGGTGTTTTGGGCTGTATGGCGGAAAGACTAAAAGAAAAATTTCTTGAAGAGGAAAAAGTAGTAGATTTAGTGGTTGGTCCAGATGCCTACAAGGATCTACCCAATCTCTTGGAGGAAGTGGAACAAGGCCGCGATGCCATAAATGTTATCCTTTCTCGCGAGGAAACCTATGCCGACATATCTCCCGTGCGATTAGGTGGCGATGGCGTAACCGCATTTGTAAGTATTACACGTGGTTGCGACAACATGTGTACGTTTTGTGTGGTACCATTTACTCGCGGAAGAGAGCGAAGCCGAAGTCCAGAAAGCATTGTTGCCGAAGTAAACGACTTGGCAAGCAAAGGATATAAAGAGATTACTTTATTAGGTCAAAACGTAGACAGCTATCTATGGTATGGCGGTGGGTTAAAGAAAGACTTTGACAAAGCTAGCCCCATTCAGCAAGCAACAGCTATAGATTTTGCTGGATTATTGGTTTTAGTCGCGGAGGCACAACCTTATGTCCGCATTCGATTCTCGACTTCCAATCCGCAGGATATGGACGATAACGTATTGCATACTATTGCCAAATATGACAACATCTGTAATTACATTCACCTACCCGTACAAAGTGGTAGTTCTAGAATTTTAAAAGCGATGAACCGTCAACATACACGCGAAGAGTATATGGCGCTAATCGATAGAATACGTCAAATTATTCCAGATTGTACCATTTCGCATGATATGATTATAGGGTTCCCAACAGAGACAGAAGAGGACCATCAACAAACCCTGAGCTTAATGGAGTATGTGAAGTATAGTTTCGGATATATGTATATGTATTCTGAGCGTCCTGGAACACTTGCGGGCAGAACGCTAGAGGATGATGTTCCAGACAAAACGAAGAGAAGAAGGCTGACAGAAATAATAAACTTACAGCAAAAACACAATGCGTATCGCACCAAAAAATATTTGAATACGCAGGTAGAAGTGCTTATAGAACGTGAATCCAAAAAGTCTGATCAAGAATGGAGCGGCCGAACGGAGCACAATATCACTGCGGTTTTCCCAAAGGAAAACTATAAGCCAGGCGACTATGTGCTGGTAGATATTCACGATTGTACTACGGCTACTCTAATAGGAAAAGCGGTAGGATATAGCAAAAACCAACAATAATATAAGTAGAAGATACTAACTGATAAAAACGAATTAACTTATGTCTATCCAAGCGGTAAAACAACGTTTTGAAATAATAGGTGACGATCCGAAACTAAATCTCGCATTAGAGAAGGCGATTCGTGTAGCACCAACAGATATATCGGTATTGGTTACTGGAGAAAGCGGTGTAGGTAAAGAGAGTATCCCTCGAATTATCCACTCCTTATCCCACAGAAAACACGCAAAATATATTGCTGTAAACTGCGGTGCTATTCCAGAAGGAACCATAGATAGTGAGTTATTCGGACACGAGAAAGGTGCATTTACGGGAGCAAACACCGCTAGAAGTGGGTATTTTGAAACTGCCGATGGAGGTACCATCTTCTTGGACGAAGTGGGCGAACTTCCGCTATCTACCCAAGTGCGACTATTGCGTATATTGGAAAACGGAGAGTTTATGAAGGTAGGTTCTTCACAAATTCTAAAAACCGATGTGCGCATCATAGCAGCTACCAACATAGACATGAACGAAGCTATAAAAAGCGGCCGCTTTCGCGAAGACCTATACTACCGTTTGAGTACGGTAGATATAAACCTCCCACCCTTAAGAGAAAGAAAAAACGACATACATTTATTATTTCGAAAGTTTGCTTCCGACTTTGCACATAAATATAAAATGCCGACCGTTCGACTAGATGACGAGGCTGTAAATGCCTTGGTAAATTATCGATGGTCCGGAAACATCCGACAACTGCGCAACGTGGCAGAACAAATATCTGTTTTGGAGAAAAATAGGGAAATAGATACCGCTACCCTTCTGCATTACTTGCCGGAAGTATCTAGTTATTTACCTGCCTTGGTCAAAACTTCTAAATCAAAAAGCGACTTTAGCAGTGAGAGAGAAATTCTATATAAAGTATTGTTTGACATGCAACGTGACATAAATGACTTAAAATCGTTGACCTTGGAGCTATTAAAATCCGACGACACAAACCATGTGGAGAAAGAGCACTCTGGTCTTATTGAACAGATATATGAAAATTACGATGCCGAAGAACAACAGCAACAGCAGAGCGAATCTGAAAAACCTAATATAAAACTGCTAGCAGTTCCCTCTAAAGAAGAGAGCCAGAAGATGTCTTACGATTATGCAGAAGAAATTCAAGAGGAGGAATCTTTATCCCTACAGGACCAAGAGTTAGAATTAATTAAAAGATCTTTGGAAAAACATGATGGTAGGCGCAAAGCTGCAGCGGAGGAATTGGGTATTTCGGAGCGTACGCTATATCGAAAAATAAAACAATTCAATCTTTAAAATGAAGAACCACCTTAGAAATATTGTCGCTCTCCTTATAGTAAGCATTTTAATGACAAGCTGTAAGTTTTATTCATTTACCGGAGCAGATATAGATTATAATACCACCAAAACGTTTCAAGTGAATTACTTTAGAAACGAAGCACCTTTGGTAGAGCCGTCTATTTCTAGAGATTTTACCGATGCTTTGCAAAAAATCATGCTAAACCAAACCAGTTTATCGCAAACCAATAGAGATGGAGATCTGATTTTTGAAGGAGAGATTGTAGAATACTACATCGCACCCATTACAGCCACAGCAGAACATAGAGCCGCACAAAACCGACTTACCATAGCGGTAAATGTGCGTTTCATAAACACCAAAGATCCCGACAAAGATTTTGAAAGACGCTTCTCCTATTATTATGATTACGAAGGCGGCGCGATGCTTATTGGCGGACAATTAAGCACTGCCACCGAAGAGATTTTTGAAAGAATTACACAAGATATTTTCAACGCATCTTTATCAAACTGGTAATACTATGTTAGAACCCAATCACTTTAAAAAATTACTTAGTAATCCAGATTCTACTGTAGAAGAAGACCTAGAAAAACTAGAGCTACTCCTGCAGGAACACCCCTATTTACAAAGCGCAAGAGCATTGCAGCTAAAGATATTCAAACAAAAAAACAGTGCACTATACAATGATGCACTAAGAAAAACCGCTGCTTACACAACCGATAGAGACGTATTATTTCAATTTATAACTTCCGAAACTTTCGCCGATCAAGAAGTACAAAAAGAAGAGCCTATCAAAAAAATAGAGAGCTTAGAGGAAGCACCTGCTCCTGAGGAGTTGGAGATAGATACAGAACCAGTAGAGACAAAAATAGCAATAACAGAAGCCGAAGAAAAAGCTACAGAAAAAGCGTTACCTACTACAAACGAAATCACAAAGACCGAACAAGATACGGCAGAGGAAATTTTAGAGCTCGACCAGCCACTTGCATTTAACAAACAAGATTCTTACTCTTTCTCGGAGTGGTTGCAACTTACCAATCGAAAACCAATAGATCGGGAAACAGATCAAAAGGAGCAAAATTCTCAAGGCGAGAAAGAAGGCATACATGAAACAGACAAAGCGCCAAAAACAGACAAAGTTATCCATTTGGTAGATGCTTTTTTGAAAAAAAACCCACGTCCCAAGCGTAAATCGGAGATATATGAAGAGGAGAATCCCAATGTTTTGGATACAGACAATGATGCTCCAAAGTCTTTAATGACGGAGACTTTGGCGCGAGTGTACCTGCAACAAAAGAACTATAAAAAGGCAATTCAAGCATATAAAATATTAATTTTGAAAAATCCCGAAAAAAGTGGTTACTTTGCAGACAAAATACGAGCAATAGAAAATCTCACTAATAAAAAGTAATATGAGCACATTTACAATATTCGTTATCCTAATCATTTTTGTAGCCTTCTTACTGGTTACGGTTATTATGGTGCAAAACCCACAAGGTGGTGGTTTATCCGCTTCTTTTGGTGGTGGAGGCCAACAAATGGGTGGAGTTAAGAAAACTTCCGACTTTTTGGACAAAAGTACTTGGACCTTAGCTATTATTCTTTTGGCGCTAATCCTGCTTTCCAACATTTCGTTAATGACAGGCGGCACGGCCAGCCAAAGCGATTTATTTGATAATAACGATGCCATACCTACTCAAACTATTCCTGCACCAACAGACGCAGATATAGATGCAACACTAAACACCGAGGAAGAATAGCTTTTTAAAAGCACCACATACCTATACAAAATGCCAACTTGCAATGACAAGTTGGCATTTTTTTTGACAGAATTTCAAGAAAAATGCTTTGGCATACTTTGTGCCTAAATGATAGCCTAAACAACAGAATTAATTAAACTAACAATTTAAAATTTATAAAAAATGGCGTTAAAAATTCAACCACTTTCAGATCGCGTTTTGGTAGAGCCACAAGCAGCAGAAACCAAAACTGCCTCTGGTATTATCATTCCAGATTCGGCTAAAGAAAAACCATTACAAGGAAAAGTAGTAGCGGTAGGAAAAGGAACTAAAGACCACGACATGACTGTTAAGGTAGGAGATGTGGTGCTTTATGGAAAATATTCTGGAACCGAATTGAATTTCGAAGGAAAGGACTATCTGATCATGCGAGAAGATGACCTGCTAGCGATTGTTTAACCTCATTCCAATTAATAATAAAATTTAAATACAAATGGCAAAAGAAATAATTTTTGATATTGAAGCACGCGATGGCATAAAGCGCGGCGTAGATGCACTAGCCAACGCAGTAAAGATAACCTTAGGACCAAAAGGACGTAATGTAGTTTTAGGTCGTTCGTATGGCGCACCACAAGTTACGAAAGACGGCGTTTCTGTAGCGAAAGAAATAGAGCTAGAAGATGCACTGGAAAATATGGGTGCACAAATGGTTAAGGAAGTTGCTTCTAAAACCAACGATCTTGCTGGTGATGGAACCACCACGGCAACTATCCTAGCACAAGCAATTGTAAACGAAGGATTAAAAAACGTTACTGCTGGTGCTAACCCAATGGACTTAAAAAGAGGAATCGACAAGGCAGTTATCGCGATTACTAATAGCTTAGCAGAACAAGCTACCGATGTTGGAAACTCCTCCGATCAAATAAAACAAGTAGCATCCATCTCGGCCAATAACGACGAGCTTATTGGTGAACTTATCGCCGATGCCTTTGGAAAAGTAGGCAAAGAAGGAGTGATTACCGTAGAGGAAGCCAAAGGAACAGAAACCTATGTGGATGTTGTAGAAGGTATGCAGTTCGATCGCGGTTACCTATCCCCTTACTTCGTTACCGATAGCGAAAAAATGCAAGTAGAGATGAGCAACCCATATATCTTGTTGAGCGACAAGAAGATCTCTACCATGAAAGACCTACTTCCTATCTTGGAGCCTGTGGCACAACAAGGAAAAGAACTATTGATTATAGCAGAAGACATCGAAGGAGAAGCTTTGGCTACATTGGTAGTAAACAAACTTCGTGGCTCGCTTAAAATTGCTGCTGTAAAAGCACCAGGGTTTGGCGATAGACGTAAAGCCATGCTAGAAGATATTGCACTTCTAACTGGAGGTACTGTAATTTCTGAAGATAGAGGATTCACCCTTGAGAACGCTACTGTAGAAATGCTAGGAACTGCAGAGAACGTTACGATAGATAAAGACAACACCACTATTGTAAACGGTGCTGGAGAAAAGGACTCTATTAAAGCTAGAGTAAATCAGATAAAAGCACAGATAGAAAGCACTACTAGCGATTACGACAGAGAAAAGCTACAAGAACGTCTTGCAAAACTTGCTGGAGGCGTAGCGGTACTGTATGCTGGTGCTGCTAGTGAAGTGGAGATGAAGGAGAAGAAAGATCGTATAGACGATGCACTTCATGCCACACGTGCTGCGGTAGAAGAAGGAATTGTCGCGGGAGGCGGTGTAGCACTTATCCGCGCCTTAGATGCATTGCAAAATATTCCTACCGAAACGGTAGACGAAAAAACCGGAATAAAAATCGTAGCAAGAGCTATCGAAGAACCGCTTCGCACCATAGTAAACAACGCAGGAGGCGAAGGCTCTGTAGTAGTTAATAAAGTAAAAGAAGAGAAAGGAAACTTTGGCTACGATGCTAAGTCAGAAACTTACGTAGACATGCTAAAGACAGGTATTATAGATCCAAAGAAAGTAACTAGAATCGCATTGGAAAATGCTGCTTCGGTTGCTGGAATGATCCTAACTACAGAGTGCGCTTTAGTTGAAATAAAAGATGAAAACGCACCTGCAATGCCGCCGATGGGTGGTGGAATGCCAGGGATGATGTAAGCAACTCTTACAGAATATAATTAAAAAGCGCCTTGAGATACTTAAGGCGCTTTTGCTTTTTAGAAACTGGCTTGCACTGTATGCTTTTCCATTTATTGCAAGCAATGGAAAAGCTTAAAAAACCCATACTAAAAGCGCTTAATTCCAATAACCAGCGGATAGCATACAAAGCAGACTATCTGTTTAAGAAAACACCTAAATAAAGACTAATGTAACTTTTGCTACGTTGGAGTTCCACACTATAAATTATCTTTGCAACATAAATAAACCAACAAACAGTTTAAAATGGATATAAACGATTGCATAATAATAGACGTTCGTACTAGAGAAGAATTTATGGGCGGGCATGTCGCTGGATCTAAAAACATCCCTCTCTTAGAGATTTTAGAACATGAAGAGGAATTGAAAAAGATGAAGCAACCTATTATCTTTTGTTGTGTAAGTGGTGCTAGAAGTGGACAAGCTGCCAATTACTTTAAACAAAAAGGCATAGAGTGCGAAAATGGAGGATCATGGTTAGAGGTTAATTATAAAGTCAGTCAATAATGGGAATCTTATCAAGAATATTTGGTCTAAAACCAAAAACTGATTATAAAAAACTCCTGCAACAAGGCGCCATTATCATTGATGTACGCAGCGCAGCGGAATTTTCTAACGGACATATTAAAAAGTCTAAGAACATTCCATTAGAATCGTTACACAACCGAACTTCCAAATTCAAAAAGGACAAACCAATTATACTATGTTGCGCTACTGGAATGCGTAGCGGAACAGCTAGACGGTCTCTAAAGTCGCAAGGCTTTGAGGTATACAACGGTGGCGGATGGTTGTCGTTAGATAGAAAACTACAATAAATTGCATTTATATACAACAAAAGCCGAATAGAAATAATCTCTCTATTCGGCTTTTGTTATTTAGCTTCTACTAAGCTGATTGCTATTACTCTTTTTTAAAAGTTTCTTTCACTCCTCCACAGTGCAACATCTGATCTCCAAAGTACGGATTCATAATCTCTTTATCCGAGGCAAACCAATAAGCACCTTTGTTATTAAAAGCCATAGGGCAATACTGCATGTAAATCTCTCCAGAGGAAATTTCTTCTTTAAGTATGCCTTCTAACTCTCGGTTCAAGTCAAGATACCCTACCCGATACATATCCAAATCCTTTACATTTGCTAGTGTATTGGCTATCTGCTCTACACGTTTCCACTTAGGTTTGTCTCCAGATTCTACTGCTAACAATAAATCTGCCGTATGTTGTTTAGCACTTTCAAAATCAGCATTCACTAGGTCTTCGGTAATTAGCTGGTAGGCATCGAAAATCTTTGGCGTTACCTCTTTATCCTCAAATGCTACTGCATTTTTAGTCAGTACATATTTTTTATCTGCTTTTTTTTCGGAGTCCATACTATTTTCCACTACCACATCGCCTTTCATCTCTTTTGTAGTTTCTTTACATGACACAGCAAGCAAGGCTACCCCCATGAATAAAACTATAGGTAATTTTCTCATAATTCAATTATTTGGTTAAAATACATTCTAAAAGTAAAGATAAAAATTATATCGGATTACATTCCGGTACGAATTGCATCTACAGGGTCCAGTTTAGAGGCGGTTAAAGCCGGTAAAATTCCCGAAATAAAGCCTATTGTACTAGCGATTAACAAACCTATGGATATATTAAATGGCGATAAAATAAAGGTGAAGCTAAGAATAAAGGCATTCAGACCCATAAATCCAAGGAAGACAATAATAATTCCAATCAATCCGCCTAGGACCGACAAGATTACTGCCTCAAACAAAAACTGTAGTAATATAAATCGGTTTTTTGCTCCTAAGGCTTTTTGAATCCCGATGATATTCGTGCGCTCCTTTACGCTAACAAACATAATATTGGCGATTCCAAATCCACCTACCAACAAGGAAAACCCGCTAATCACAAAACCTATGGTATTCAATGTTCCTGTAATCTGATCGACGAAATCCGACAAGCCTTCTATTTCATTGATAAAAAAGTCGTTATCCGACTTGATATCCAAGCCCCTTATGCTTCGCATTCTGGACTCCAAACTAGCTACATAAGCTTCGGAATTCGTACTAGGATCTGGCTTAATAATAATAGCAGAAGTTGTTGCTCGAGAACTAGAACCATATACACTACGACCAAGGTTTATTGGTATAAATGCTAAATTGTCCCTGGATTGGCTAAATGCGCTTTCCCCTTGCTTTTCTATTACTCCAATTACGGTAACACGTTTTCCCATAACGCGAATCTGCTTGTCCATAGCTTCGCTCGCACTCCCAAACAGATTCTCTGCGATATCATGTCCAATTACAATTACCGATGCGCCAAGATGGGATTCATATTCGTTGAAATATCGGCCATGTGCCAGTTTAACTGGATCTACTAGCGGATATTCTTCGGTAGTAGCTTGCATTTGCACCATTTCTATAAGATTATCCTTGTAGCGTAGGTTTTGACTCGGCAGCCACATATTGTAACATAGAATCTCCTCCACATCGGCTGTATGCTTCAAAGCGTTATATTGATCGTAACTTATATTCTCAAACTGTTGCCGTTTCCACACAGGCACATCGGTTTGTCCGAAAGACATGCGACTTAAGAAGATGGTGCGCGAATCCATTTCCTCAAAACTAGAAACAATCTCATGCTTCATAGAATCTACTGCAGCCAATACAGCTACAATAGAGAAAATTCCAAAAGTGACA